>Ga0207416_1000661_pt1 | contig 55103 bp, 43 predicted proteins | sample PaiPotPPM11metaG_FD_184107 | JGI IMG/M metagenome (GOLD analysis project Ga0207416, IMG submission 184107) | Iron sulfur acid spring bacterial and archeal communities from Banff, Canada, to study Microbial Dark Matter (Phase II) - Paint Pots PPM... ... | reverse complement strand
CCCTGGACCAATCCCGTCGAGAAGGTCTGGCGCAAGCTCAAACAAGACTTGCTCCATCATCACCCGTTCCGCGATGATTGGGACGGCTTGCAAAGCGCCGTTGCCCAGTGGCTCGCTCAGTACGAGGTCCCTTCTCAGAACCTCTTGCACTATGCCGGTCTCTTACGGTCTTAATTTGTTAATGTTCATCATTGCGCCAGAATGGACCACGGGCGCGATAAATCTGGCCCTTACGGCGCAATCAATTGCGCCGCCACTCCACAAAACGGAGCGATCATCCATGCAAGACGACGAGCCGCCGCTGTTATTCACGCCATTGGTACGCAAGCCGGGCGAGGCCATCCCCGACTGGCTGTTCGGGCCGGGAGGCGTCGCCGGATTGCCCGCGCCCCTGTCCGTCCCGCGGGGCGTCAATATCGCCGTGGGCATCGACATTATCGAAGTTGAGCGCGTGCGCGGCGTCTACGAGCGTCATGGCGAGCGTTTCCTGCAGCGCATCTTCACCGAGAACGAGATTCGCCAGTGCCGGGGCAAGGTCGCGCGCTGGGCCGGGCGTTTCGCCGCCAAAGAGGCCATCAGCAAGGCGCTCGGTACTGGCCTGCACGGCGTTGCGTGGCGCGAGATGGAGATCGTGCAGGTGCGCAGCGGACGCCCCACGGTACGCCTGCACGGCAAGGCCAGGCAGCGCGCCGAACTGCTCGGCATCAGCGCCTTCGATGTGAGCATGGCCGACCTCAACGCCTTCTCAATTGCCGTCGCCGTTGCCGTGCAGACGAATATTGCTTCATCGGCATAAGAGCATGTTCGCCTGAACATGCTGGTACCTTATGTTCCCTCACCGGCGGATGGGACAAATGGGAGGAGGAGGGAAGAATCTCTCTCGTTCCCAGTATATATCGTGGTCGTTCCAGCAAAAACAGCAGCGGGCCGGTCAGAGGGATCGGTATGCAGAAATGGACCGGAGCCGCGCGATGTCCAGACTTCATTGCTGTCTTTGACCACCGCTCGCTCGAAATCGCGGCCCTGTACGGTAAGGGCCAGGCGATAGCCCGCCGGGAGGACAATGCAGGTGGGCCAGACCTCGATATCAAGTTGATACACTACACCCGGCTCCAATGGCTCAATCTTCTGGTGAGGATGATAGGGCCGGTACGGCTGCGAACGAACCGCATCAAGCTGGCGATGTGAGGCACGCAGCCAGCCTTGAGCCAGCGGCGTGTGAGGGTCTATCGTACCCTGGAAATCGACCTCGCTGCCCTCCGGGTCAAAGGCACGAAACGTGACGAATAGATCGGCATCGCTGGTCGAAGAGGATATGAACAGTCTCGCGCTTAATGGCCCGGTGATCTCCGTTTCCGTTGCCAGAGGCAGCGACATGAAGGTTACACCGTCTCCCATCGCCTCGAAATGTGCTGTTTCCGCCTGGGCTCGCCTGTCCCCTGAAAGACCGAGATTGCTCGCGTCCAGGTAAAGCCTGGTCCAGCGGGTGCGAGCGAGCGGCCATTCATGCTCTTCTCGCAGCTCGAACCGGTTTGGATGCCGGATATTCAGCAAGACCCGCGGCACGCGATCCCAGCCATTGTCCTCGCCCTTGAGGAAGTGGTCGAGGAAGCGCATCTGCACATCAATGGCGTAGGGCAGGTAAAAGTACTCCTCGTGTCGTCCGGGGTGAACCTCCAGCCACTTCTGTGGCGAAGCGGATCCGGTAAAGCCTTCAAAGTTCCCGCGCTCGTGCAGGCCGAAACCGGCCCAGTTGGCGGCAGAGAGCAATGGAGCCGTGATCTGCGAGAAATCGGCGGAGCGAGCGAGATGAAACTCGTCGTCAAGAGGGTGATTGCGAATATCTCCCACGAAGTCGGCCCGATTGGCCGCGAGTTGTGCCTCTGTCAGGGTTTCCGGCCCCGTCGCCGGCTCGCCAAGCCACGGGTCTTGCGGCCCGTTCAAACCGCGGCCATGCTGCACCGACAAGACCTGGCGAGGATACCAGTTCTCCAAAAAAGCATTGCCCAGAATACCGCCGTGATGCGTCATATCGCGGTAATAATCAGCCGCGCCCTCCCAGACGACCAGGGCCGCCAGGTGTGGTGGTTGGAGCGACGCGACCTGCCACTGGTTGATGGCATAATATGAGATGCCGCACAGCCCCACTTTGCCGTTGCTCCAGGGCTGGCTGCCCGCCCACTCGATAGCCAGGTAGTAATCACGGGTCTCGCGGGGCGACCACGGATCGAGGTAGCCCGGAGAGCGACCGGCCCCACGGGAATCAACTCGTAACACGGCATAGCCAGCCGGAATCCAGCGCTCCGGGTCTACGGTCTCCCACGTCAGATAGCTGCCGGTCGAGCCATCTAAGATTTCGGGGTGCGCTTTGATGAGCCATTGCCACTGCGCGGCATATCCCTCCTGATATCTCAAGCCTTTCCCGTATGGGCCAATAGTCATAACGACAGGAAATTTTCCCTCGCCTTCGGGTCGAAAGAGATCCGCGCGGAGTACGATGCCATCATCCATCGGGATGGGAAGATCGCGTTCAATAATCATATGAACCTCCTCTTTTTGGTAGTATACAACCTTTCTGGATGGCCTGCCCATCCAGAGCCGTTGCCCTGGTCGCTATAATAGGAGAAGGAGGAATGAAAGCATATGATTGTCGATTTCCATGCTCATTATCTTGGGCAGGAACATTTGAATATGCATGCCAGAACCCCCGCAGGTCTCACACTCGGATCAAGCTTTCACGGGCAAGGGAAGAACGCTGTCCTGGAAGCAAATGGGAGGGGACTTGGACATGCCTGCGAGCCGGAGGATTTCTACGACCTGTCCCGACGACTGGAGCTGATGGCGGAGAGCGGCGTTGATATGGAGGTTCTATCACCACCTCCTTACATGTCATTTACCGCGCTTCCGGCACCGGAGGCTGCCAGACTAATACGGGAACAAAACGAGGCTATCGCGGAAGTGGTTCATCTTCATCCTGACCATTTCCGCGGTCTTGGCATGGCCCCGTTCCAGGATGCGGCGACTGCCGTGCCGGAAATTGTTTACCTGATGGATAAGCTGGGTCTCTTAGGGGTAGAAGTAAATACGCATATCGCGGGGAAAAATCTGGATAGCGACGACCTGGATCCTATCTGGCAGGCTCTTGACGATCGGCAAGCTGTGGTCTTTATTCATCCAATTGATATCTTGGGGGCTGAGCGTATGAGCCGCTACTATTTGACGAATTTGCTGGGCAACCCCGTCGAGACGGCCCTCGCAGTAGCCAGCCTTGCCTTCGGCGGCGTATTCACCCGCTTTCCACGCATTCGCTTTCTTGCCGCTCATGGTGGAGGCGTTGCCCCGTTCGTGGTGGGGCGCTGGGAACATGGCGCCCGCGTGCGCCCAGAACTCTCGATGATCGCGGAATCGCCCCTTGCCTTGCTACGGCATATCTACGTGGATTCGATTGTTCACGGAGCCGCGGAGTTACTCTACCTGATTGACATTTTGGGAGCGGAGCGCATTGTACTCGGCTCAGATACCCCGTTCGATATGGGAACTCGAGAACCGACCTCTCTCTTTGGGGCTGTTTTACCCGCTCACACACGCCAATGCATCCTTGCCAACCATCAAGATTTGTGGCAAAGTGGACCACCATAGTGTGCTTGGAGTTGGCCAGGCCACAACACTTTGATTTCCTCCTATCGACGCAGGCCATGAAAAGAGAACAACTGCTTGTGCATTGTCTAAAATCGAGCGTTCTTCTCACCCGAGGGCGGAAATTCTCCTTTTGTGACGGATTTGTGATATGCAAGGAGCTTCTGTGACGCCACTGTGAATGTCCTCACGTATACTCACATGTAAATACACATCGTGACAGGCACGGTCAGGCTTGCCCATGAGAGAAAAGCGGGATACGATGATACCATTGGATAGGCCGTTGCAAGAGCCGTTGCTCTCTGATGTGACGGCAACAGTGATTGATCTGGCAAAGCTTGCACAGCGCGCGGGGATTGTGCCAGTCGATAGGCTCAGGAGCATAGCCCAAGAGATGCTCGAGCGTATCGTGGCAGCCTGCCACGCGCAACAGGGCGCCGTGTTGCTGGTAATGCCGACGGACGGTGTGATCGAGCGGCCTCGGCAACAGCCTGAACCGGTGAAAGCCCCGCGCATTTTTGCGTTGTATCACATGCGCGAGGAGGATATGCACGTTGTGCCGGCAACTTTTGCTCCCACTATCAGAGCGATAGAGCACATCACTGCTGGTCGATCGCGTTGGCTCGTGTGTTGGCACCCACTGCTGGAGGGCCAGGACAGGCAGCCGTTGTCCGCGCTGCTGCTCCTGGGATGGATGGAATGGGAGGATGCTCACGCTGCTGCCATGAAGCGAGGACAACGGATGCTACCTTTCCTGCTGGATGCTGTCGCGTCCGTCATAGGGGCGCTGCTCCAGGCTGAACGCTTATCTGAACTTGAACAGCTTGCGCAGCGCACGTCGCTCGAAACGATGGATCTGTTCAAAGCCGAATTACTTGCTACCGTCAGCCACGAATTGCGCAGTCCGCTCGCCTCGATCAAGGGCTATGCGGCAACACTCCTGCGCCACGAACGCCGTCTTGCCCGTGACGAACGCCACCAGTTTCTCCTGGCAATCAGTGAGGGCGCCAATCGGCTGGAACGCATCGTTGACCGGCTGCTGGAGATGTCTCAGCTTGAAACAGAGGCGATTACTCTCTCTGTTGCTCCCATTGACGTGGCGAGGCTTTCGCAGGAGGCCGTGAACGTAGCCGAGGAGCAGCTACCTGCCCGGCTTGCCGGGCGCTTCACTTTCAGCTTGCTGGTGGAAGACAGCGAGGGCAAAGCTGCCCGGAGCGTGCCGCTCGTCATGGTAGACCCGCGCCGTGTGCGCGAGGTGCTTGACAACTTGCTGGAAAATGCTCTCAACTATTCCCCAGAGGGAGGCGCGATTACCATAGCTGTTCGTCCGGCCCTGGCACAGTGGCCGCCGGAGCGCGGCTTTGCTCCCCAGCAGCATCGTGGTAGTACGTACAAGGAAAGAGGGAAGCTCCGCCCGATGCTTGAAATGTGTGTCTGCGACACGGGCATTGGCATTGCCTCGGAACACCTCGAGCGCATTTTCGACCGCTTCTATCGCGTCGATAGGCGACTGACGCGCGAGGTAAACGGCCTGGGCCTCGGTCTGGCGATATGCAAACGCATCGTCGAACTGCATGATGGAGCTATCTGGGCCGAGAGTTTGCCTGGAGGGGGAAGTGTGTTCCATGTCTTGCTCCCGCTCGCGACAAGCAGTGAAGGAAAAACGTTCTGACAGGTGATCAAAAAGAATTGGAGGCAGGTTCATGAAAAAGACAACCATCGTGGTCGCTGATGATGACCCGCAGTTGCTGCGCCTGGTGACGCGCAATCTACAGTTAGAAGGATACGAGGTTCTCGCCGCCAGCGATGGCCAGCAGGCGCTCACTCAGATCGAAGAGCAGTCGCCGGCGCTAGTGCTGCTTGATGTCATGATGCCGAAGATGGATGGTTTTAGCGCCACGCAGCACGTGCGCGCCTTCTCGTCTGTGCCGATCATCATTTTGACCGCGCGCGGGCAAGACCAGGATAAAATTCGTGGCCTCGACCTGGGTGCGGATGATTACCTGACCAAGCCTTTTAGCGTCGAGGAGTTGCTGGCGCGCGTGCGCGCGGCCCTGCGCCGGTCGCAGTTCACGGCACAGGATGCCAGACACAGCGTCCTTGGAACGCAGACCACCGGCGACTTGACGATTGACTACATCCAGCGACTGGTCACGATGGCAGGAAAAGAAGTTCCTCTGACACCGACGGAATATCGTATCCTGGCCTATCTCGCGCAGAATGCTGGTCGGGTCGTGACGCAGGAGCTGCTGCTGGAGCATGTCTGGGGAGCAGAGTACCTGGGCGAAAGCCACATGCTCCAGGTCAATATTAATCGCCTGCGCTGCAAGCTGGAGGCTGATATCGCTCACCCACGCTATATTCTCACCAAAGTCGGTATTGGCTACTACCTTTCTCGTCAACCTGTCTCTCATATCCATGAGCAGGAATAGCGTCTCTTCTGATGACAGAGTCACGGCTGGCAGTCATTCCATGAGGAACATGCAATCGTCTGTCAGGTGCAAGAAGAAGCGCGATCGTTTCTCTACGATTGCCATCTGCTACGTTTCCTGCTCGGATGCTATACCCTCTGGTGCTTCCGAAGCGAGCGGCAAGGTCAGCGAGAACGTGGAGCCTGCTCCCTCCTCTGATTCAAACCAGAGGCGTCCCCCGTGTTGCTCAATCAGCTCTCGGCAGAGATACAACCCCAGCCCTGTCCCGCTAATGCCCCATGCTGTGGCATTATCAGCGCGCATGAAGCGTCCAAAGATTTGCGCGTGTTGATGCTGCGGAATGCCGATCCCGCGATCCTGCACGCTGATACCCACCGACTGGGCTGCTGTCTCTTGCCATACGGTGATGATCACGTCTCCACCCTCCGGGCTATATTTGATGGCATTTCCGATGAGGTTGGTCAGCACCTGCCCCATCCGTTCCGGATCGATCTCTGCCACCAGGTCCGGCGGCGGAGCATCCACTCGCACCCGGTGTCGCGTCGTCGTCTGTTGCAGCAACGCAGCGATCCGTTCTACCAATCCTACGACATTGGTAGGCACCAGGTGCAACTGCAAGCGCCCGGCTTGCAAGCGCGTAACGTCGAGCAGGTCCTCTGTGAGGGCAACTAACCTCGCAGTCGCCTGCTCGATCTCTTCCAGCGCTTCTTGTTGCCACTCGACAAGAGGTGGCCCATGTCCACGCCTGGTTTGGAGCAACAGCATGTCAGCAAACCCTTTGAGTGCGGCAAGGGGAGTCCGCAGCTCATGGGCCGCGATTCCCACGAACTCGTCCTTCAGGGCTTCGGCTTCTTTAAGAGCGGTCACATCCTGATTCATGACCAGCGCCACTGGCCCTTCTTCCCGCGCCTGCTGGTCATGTTCCTGAGCTGGCATTGTCCAGTGCAGGTGCGAGGGCAGAACAACTGCGTTCACCAGCACGGGCAGGCTCGATCCATCGGCGTGACGGATGGTCTCCTGGTGTTGCAGGACTGTCTCATGGTTCTGGACCGCTCGCAGCGTCGCGTACTTCTCACGCGGAAGGAGCCGTCCCTGGATATCGAAGATGCGAATCCGGTTGGCTGCGAGAAACTCAAGCATCGGTTGCTCGATCTGCCACTCTGCTCCCCACACACTGCTGGCGGCACGATTGGCGAGCAGCAAGCGCGCATCAGGCCCATAGACGAGATAGACGCTGCTGGGCAGCGTATCAAGAACTTGCTGGAGAAAAGCCAGGCGGGCTTCTGTGCTGGCGTGTGCTGCTTGCTCGGCTTGCTCGGCGGATCGGCGTTGGGTGATATCCCGATTGATCTCTAGCACAGCGAGCGGTTGGCCTAGTTCATCACGAACGAGGACCTGGCGGCTTTCGACGATCACGCTTCTGCCATCGTGGCAGATATGCGTGAGTTCCCCTTCCCAGTGTCCTTCGTGTTCGAGCTGCTCATCGATGGCGGCTGGAGTGCGGGGGAAGCGGGTCTTGAGCAACGTATGGATGATATGCCCCAAAGCTTCTTGACTCGTCCAGCCATAGAGGTCCTCGGCTCCCTGGTTCCACAGCATTACCCGGCCGATGGGATCACAGATGAGAATGGCATCATGTGCCAGGTTGATCAACTCGGCCTGGATGCGGATGCGCTGTAATTGTTGCGTGCGCTCCTGCTCTGCGCGCCGTTGCTGTGTGACATCTCGAATGGCCCCGATCACATGCAGCTGATCATCGAGCAAGAGAGGTCGCAGGCTGATATCCGCTGGAAACGCGGTTCCATCCTTGCGCTGCCCAAAGAGTTGCAGCCCAATCCCCATGGGACGTGTGATCGGGACGGAGAAATAGTGCTGCCGATGGCCGGTATGAACAGCCCGAAAGCGTGTCGGCATGAGTATTTCGACCGGCTGCTGCTGAAGCTCCTCACGGCTGTATCCAAAGAGCACGGCGGTTTGCTCATTGGTCATAACAATCATTCCAGCCAGATCGACAACGATCAGCGCGTCAGGGGAAATGTCCAGCAGCTGGCTCAGACCGGTGGAGGTGATGCGTATAGGAGCAGATGCGAGAGCATTAGCCGTCGTATCTGTGTGTGATGAGTCGGGCATCAGTCCCTCTTCCTTCTTAATAGTTCCTGTTTTACAATTTGACAATCGAACTAACTAATAGGAGATCCATACCATCTCAATGACAATTTCAGTTTAGCCTATCACCATCCTGCTCAAAAAACAAGAGGAGTCAGCAGCGGCTATTTCCCGCGCCAAAGACCATTGAGCGTGAACCAATTGTGACACAAGTAGTTGGCATTGTGACCCGTTTGTAACGTTGAAGAGCTACTCTTCCAGCGGGAGGCAAGGAAGCACTTGTTACCAGGAAGGACATAAATGATGATCGTCAGCGAAATAATGACCACGCGGTTGATCGTGGTGACACCTGATATGACACTTGCCCATGCCGCAAACATTTTGCGGCGACATCAGTTTCACCATCCTCAAACGCATCGGTGGATCTGCCCATCTGCCTCATTGATGATCTCGTGACTTTTCAAGAGAGTACCATTGCTCCCGAGATCTGCTTGCAGAACATATGAAGAAGGCTGGGGACTCGCAAGAGTCCCCAGCCTTCCGGCTCAGCTTCGAGCCAGCGTTTCCCACACCCCACGTTTTCCTCTACCAGTCAATGGACCATCGCGGGCGTTGATGGGGCATGCGGCGTGCTTTTGCGCGCCAGGGAGCCAGTCCAGGGGGTGCCGATGAGCGGCAGGACGTAGCGGTCAAGGCCCCAGTAGCCGGCGATACGCCAGGCCAGGACGAGGAAGATCGCCAGGAAGCCCAGGATGGGGTTCGTACTCACCGTACCCGCCAGCAGGTAGTTCATGTTCATGAACACACCGAAGAAGGACGCGATGCCGGTCAAGAGACCAAGAATCAAGGCCACGCCGACCAGCACCTCGCCAAAGGTGATGAGGTAGGCGAACAGGCCCGCATTCGGAATGACGATGTTTTGCAGGAACCAGCCATACCAGCTCTGCACGGCGGGATGCGCTCCCGACGCTTGCGCCAGTCCGCCCTTCGCGAAGCCAACAATGGCCGCCCCGGTGTGCGAGGTGAAGATCCAGGAACTGCCGGTCTTCGTGCCAAATGACGCATCCAGGGAAAAGGAATAGCCGGTTAATTTATCCAGGCCAGCCGTCAACCATTCGTAGCCTATATAGAGACGAACGATCAACCAGAGCCACGCCATACGGGTATCAGCAAACAGGAATCGCGCGATAGGCGGTTCAGGGATCTGCGTTGCAGCTTTCGGTTTGATATGCGAGATACTCATTGTTTCGCTCCTTCGCGGATGAAGCGACATTTGTCTCAACCCTTGTGAGATGTTTTCTCTTTCGTTTCATCCGACATTGATAGGATAAAAGATGCTTATCACGGAGAAGTTACAGAGATGCGTAAAATATCACGGGACAATCACAGAATGAAGGAGGCTGATCAAATCCCGCGTACGCAGACATCATTGTTGAAGGGTTCGCGAGGTGGCAGTAAGGTCGTCTCACGAACCCTTCAATTTTTTACCTTGAGAACTATTGAATGGGAGCTATTGAAGCACAGCCTCCCGCGCTGTTTCCTTCTGAGCGATGCGCCGCGACATCGAGCGGGTGGCCGCCATCCAGGCGCGAGCAAACAGCCACAGCGCGACTAGCGCCACCCCGGCCAGCGCGATCCACATGATGATCAGCGCCGTCAACTGGTTGCTGTTGCTGGTGAAAGCTGCCCCGAAACCAGCCAGGTATGACTGGCTCGTCGCCTCAACGGCGAAGACCTGCGGGCCATAATACAGCGTCGCGCCGATGACCAGAAACACGGTCGCCCAGCGATAGGCGTTCACATCATCGTCAACGCGGTAAGAGAGCTTGACCGCCAGCGCCAGCACCAGACACAGCGCCGCCAGCGGGCCGGTGATTGGCAAGGCCGCGTTGTATACGATGTTCGGTTCGAAGAAGATCCAGCTCAACGCGAAGGTGATGAGCAGAACGGCGTCGCGCATGAGCAAGTAGGACATCCACCAGACATCCGCGCCCAGGCGCAGGCCGCAGCGGCGCAGCGTGCGCAACACGTAGGGCCGCCCCAGGTGCAGCATCAGGGCCATAGTCCACAACACGGGCAGAAAGGCCACAATGGTACTGATTAACCAGGCCGAACCTCCCTGAACGAGAGAGTTGGTGATCGCGGTAGCGACATCATCGGGTTTCATCTGATAACTCCTTCTTTTGTATCATATCCTCCGCCAGTACTGGCGAAAGGTACCATGTTCAATCCTCAAACTGTATGGGGCCGGATGTATCGTACCCCTCGACTCTTCCTAGCGACCGCCGCTCGTGGATGGTGTCTCTGAAGCCTCGGCGCGCCCTCCGGTAACGAGGGTATACGCGGCGGCGGCAGCGCCCATAATGGCGAGCAGGGCAATCGAGACGTAGCCGATGCCAACGCCCCAGTTCGGGTTGCTGCTGGTGACCAGGAAGCTGCTGATGCTGCCCAGCGTACCCGTCGCCACCGCATTGAATTGTACGCCTAGAATATACGGGATGAAGTAGAGCGCGGCTCCGACCGCCAGCAGCGTCGAGGTGATGCGGAAATCACGCAGATTGTGGTCGGGATCGCCCATCAATTTCACCAGCAGGACGCCGAAAAGCGCGCATGCTGCCAGCCCGCCCGTCAGGGGCAGTTGATCGGTGACAATTACATCCGGGAAGAAGAACATAAAGCTCATGACCACGCCTGAGACGATCAACAGATCGCGCAGGGCCACGTAGATGAGCCACAGCAAGTCGGCTCCCAGGCGCAAAGTGAAGCGGTCGATCATATCCAGGATGTAGGGGCGGCCAAGTTGGAGGCCCAGAATGGCAAGCCATATAATGGGCAATACGGCGGCCAGTGTTCCTTCCAGGAACTTCTCGCCACCGGCGGCAATGCCGGTAACAATCGCGTTGGTTAGCTGATCAGGTGTCATTGTAACATCTCCTTTGTGAGAATAACTATGAATAACGGTGACTCTATTGCTTTACTGCGCCCGCTTTCTCAGGGTTGATGACTTTGATGGTGGGACAGAGATACGCCACATCGCAGCGCAAGCAGCGGCTGGCTTCGCGCCGCGCCTGTTCTTCGGTGAAGCCGGTCGCGAATTCGACGCTGCGGTCGCGCTGGGCTGTGCCGTCGCGCAGCGGCATGATTTCGCGCGGCGTGGGCCGCACATCCAGTCTCACAACTCCATCCTGCGGCAGGGTGGAAGCCGTCTCGAACTCATCTTCTGGCATTTCCATCACTGTCCGCGGCGAGAGACCACGCAGGTAGGCGTGGATATTTTGCGCAGCTTTCCTCCCGTGCGCAGCGGCATGGATAATCGACTTGGGACCATAGGTGACGTCACCGGCGGCAAACACGCCGGGCGCGCCGGTCGCGAGCGTTTGCGGGTTGATCAACAGACCGCCCCAGGGAGCAACGCCGACGCTGGTGCCTTCCGGCAAGAACGACGGATCGGGCGCTTCACCGATAGCGACCAGGATGATGTCAACCGGCAGGTCGAATTCGGTGCCGAGAACGGGAACCGGTCGGCGCCGTCCCTTTTCGTCCGGCTCGGAGAGCGCCATGCGCTGGCAGCGAACTGCCCGCACATGCCCATCAGTGCCAAGAATCTGGACGGGGGCGACCAGCTCGTGCAGCTGAATGCCCTCGGCAATGGCTGCGCGCACCTCTTCCATCTGCGCCGGCATCTCGACGCGCGTGCGCCGATAGAGGATGTGAACCGCACTCGCGCCCGCACGCAAGGCTGAACGGGCCGCGTCCATCGCGGTACTGCCACCGCCGACGACAGCGACCTCGCCGGACAGCTTCGTCTCTGGATTCAGATTGTAATCTTTGAGGAACGTGGTGGCAGGAATCACGCCGTCCCAGACGACCTCGCCAGGGATGCCCAACCTCTGGCTGCGCTGCGCTCCCACCGCCAGCAGCACCGCTTTGTACTGCTCCTGGAGATCCGTCAGGGAGACATCACGCCCGATAGCGGTATTGAGGCGAATCTCCACGCCGAGTTCGCGCATCGCATCGATGTCGCGATTCATCTCCGCGCGCGGCAGGCGATAGTCGGGGATGCCGATGGCCATCATGCCGCCCGCGACGGGCATGGCGTCGAACACGGTCACGCCATAGCCGCGCCGGGCCAGATAGTAGGCCGCGGAGAGGCCGGTCGGTCCCGCGCCGACGATGGCGACAGGTTCGGGATACGCGTGCTTCGGCGTCTTGATCGCGCGCTTCAACGTCCCATGATCGGTGGCGAAGCGTTTCAAGTCGCGGATGGCAATAGGTAGATCGAATTCGCCGCGCCGACACACATCTTCACAAGGGGCCGTGCAGACACGCCCGCAGATGCAAGGGAACGGATTCGGCTCAGACGCGACTTGCAGCGCCTCGTCGTACTTGCCCTCGGCAACGAGACTGACATACAAGCCAGCGTTCGTGCCGACAGGGCAGGCCGTCTGGCAGGGAGCGCGCAGATCTTCCTTGCGCTCGCCCAGCCATGAACGCCAGCTTTGCCAGGTCGCCTTGCGCTCAGCCACGTGCCAGGCGTGATCCTCGCCCCAGGGCGTTTCGCCAGGTTCTTCCGCCGTGGCGCGGGTATAGGCATCAAGCGGCAGCCAGCCACCCTCTGGCGGCAGGTGCGCCAGCGGGCCACGCCTGGCGTAAGCAACCTCTTTGACGCTGCTCTCGATCGTGATGGCGTTGGTGGGACACTCTTGCACGCAGACCTGGCAGCCCACGCAGGATGCCACCTGCACCGGCACAAGCATCATCCACGAGCGGTTGGGCCACGCGCCGGGAATGGGGCTGAGCAGCGAGTCATCGTGAGACAACTCGCCCTCGCCTGAGGGCCGTGTCATGTCCAGGCAGCGCACCGGACACAAATCCATACAAATACCGCAATTAATGCAACGTTGATCATTGACTTCAAAACGATAGGCCATGTGAATCACCTCACTGGTATACTTCTATACGACTGTTGCCCCATGTGTGCTATGTATCCTGTCCGGTGCGACTTTTGTCGGGCGCACGATCAACACCGGCAGTTTAGTTGCGTGCAGGACGCGTTCGGTGATGCTACCCAGTGTCCAGCGCTGCAGGCCACCGCGCCCATGGGTCGCGATGGCGATCAGATCGCATGTGCCGAACACGCCTGCGCCCTCAATATTCTCGCCATTCTCCGCAGCGCGAATAATCGCTCCCGCCACATCCGTGTCAGCGGCCACCGACCAACTTGTCGTGAGGCCAAGTTGCTTCACGACGGGAGCGACTAACCCTTCGCGGATGTGCTGCACGGTCGTTTTCAGGAAGGTTTTCGCGCGCTGGAGCCGCTGCTCTCGCTCCTCACGTTCTACGCCCTTTGTGTGTGCTGAAGGGGACGCTACAACGCGCACGAAATGGAGTTTCGCCTTTGCCGGTGCAGCGAGAGCCGCGATCAGTTCCGCCGCCGGCTCAATGGCCGCTTTGGCAAGCGTTGAGCCGTCGAGCGGCACCAGCGCGCAGAACGGCTGCGAACCATCAAGATGCGGACTCGCGGGAATCGGCCCTCCTTCGCGCAAGATTAGCACTGGCATCTGCGCGTGGTGCGCGATCTTCTCCGCAACGCTGCCGAGCGCCCACCGTGTGAGACCTGTGTAGCCATGGCTACAGACGACGATCAGATCGCCGCCCGATGACTGAGCCATCGAGAGAATGGCGTCCGCCGCTGAGCCGAAGAGCGCCTGCTTCTCGACGGGAATGTCTTTCAGGATAGGTGATTGAGCAACCTGATCAAGGTAGCTTGTGGCCTGAGTCAGATCGGTATCGATCATCTCTTGAATGTAGGTTGCCGAGGGAACCATATACGCGGCGTAATCAATCGGCACTGGCACGACGCGCAGGAGCGTGACTGTGCCGTGGTTGGCACGTGCCAGGCGAGCTGCGACGGCAAGAGCGCGCTCGGCCCTTGCTGAACCATCTAATGGGACAAGTATATGCTGAAACATTGTCGTACTCCTTTCCCTCGTCACTCTCAACATCTTCATGATGAGGGGATCGCTGTTCATCATCGAACTAGACATAGCATACAAAGTAACTCTCACAATCACCTCTCAAAATTGCAGGGTTTGATAACGGTGCTATCACAGAACCTTCGTTATATATGCCTCTCACAAGAGAAAAAGACACAGTCTATAGCGCCCTCGATACCGTTGTTGCATTGAGAGCATACTGTGATGAGAAAGCGTTCAAACGTGATGAGTTGGTGAGTGTCCTGCGTTACTCTACGGCCGTCTACGGGCTATCCGTCGCGGGCTGCGTCTTCTCATTCAACCTACCTACTATCAATGGTAGTACCTTTGACAATTGTATCGCTACATTGTATACTGCTGTCAAGAGGAATACACTGACATTCTCTCAAATCTGGGAAAGGTGAACGAGAACAAAACGATGAATGCTGATGATATTAACCAACCACCGATTACGCCGCAGCAGTATGAAGTACTGCACGGCGGCGGAGCCGAGGCTGCCGAAATTACCCGGCAGCGCTTATCGCGGCGGCACTTCTTACGCCGCTCGATGCTCGCCGTCTGGGGTCTGTCTGCCACCGCCGCCGTCGCGGGAGCCTTGGATATGCTCTATCCCAACCTCGCCGGTCAGTTTGGCGCGGTCCTCAACGTGGGCAAGAAATCGAAGATGCCAGCCGCCATCCCGACGAAATTTAAGCTCGGACAGGCAGGGGTGTTCTACTTCCAGAACGCCAAAACCTACATGATTCATATGGCGAAGGATACACATTTCTTGCTCAGCGGCACCAATCTTACCGATCAGTTGGTCTCTGAGACGGTGCTGAAGGACAGCGATGGTTCGTACTGGATTGCCGTCTATCAGCGTTGTGTGCATCTGGGGTGTACCGTTCCCTTCCGCGATGACTGCGATAGCTTTAAATGTCCCTGTCATGGCTCTCACTACAATGTGGATGGAGAATACCTGGATGGGCCAGCGCCCCGCAGCCTGGATCGCTTCATTTTCACCTTCAGCGGAGAAGATGTTATGGTCAATACAGGGGTCCTCAATCAGAAGGTTCCGCATCCGGAGACTGGTACTCGCCTGATTGCTGTTCCAGGAGTGCCATGCAGCGCGGCGTAAAAAGTCAGGCGTCAGGAGAGAATAAATAGCCAGCGCTTATTCTCTCCCGGCAGCATGAGCAGCGAGGCCGGAACATCCGGTCCCCGCTGTTTCATGCTGAAGCAGCACAAAAGGAGCGCGTCTCCAGAAGGGCTAACATCCCAGTTGCAACAATCCCGTCTGACAACAATAGGCTGGATTGGGCGCTGGCGGCTGCGGTAGGTTCTTGATCACCTGTGAGAAGATGTCGTTGTACATGGCCGTGACCATCGGCCCAACGTCCTGTCCGCCGTCGCCACCGTTTGCGCGCATCGCCACAATTGTCAGGGAGGGCAATTGCGACGGATTGTTGGTGTAGTAGGGGGCTTGCGTGACCAGCCACGCCTGCGCCGGAATGTTGCCGCTGCTGCTGACCTGGCCCGTACCGGTCTTGGCGATGATGGCCCAGGGCGAGGTGGAGAGTTTCACGGGCGTCAATGATCCGGAGCCGCAGCGTACCACGCCGTACATCGCTTGCCGCACATCCGTTGCCGTCTGCGAGGACACCTGCTGCGATCCCAATGGCTGCGGGCTGGTCGACTGGAGGATGGCCTTGCTGGCATCGGTGATTTTCGAGATCAACTGGGGCTGCATCATCTGCCCGTTATTGGCGATGGTATCGTCGATCAGCGACATTTGTAGAGGCGTCACGGCATCGTAGCCCTGGCCGAAGGAGTCGGCGGCAAGCTCGTTGTTGGCAAGTGGCTGCCCATTCTTCAAGACCGTGCTGGTGACGACGGGCAGGGCAAAGGGTATTTTCTGCCCAACGTAGAAGCGATTGTTATAGTTCAGCCACGTCGACTGCCCCGTCTCCACGCCGATCTGGGCGTAGATCACGTTATCCGAGTGCGAAAAGCCGTACTCGGTTGTCACCGGAAAATGGATGGTATAGCCCGCGATGTTGTTGCCTACCGGGCCGAACGGCTCCCCGTTGATATAAACCGGCCCCAGCGCCTGCTGCTGGTTAAACTGCTGGTTGAGTGTGGTATGGCCTGAATCGATCGCGGCGGAGAGCGTCAGCGTCTTGTAGATCGAGCCGGGAACATAGGTGGCCTGGACGGGCCGATCCAGCAAGGGCTGGTCCTTATTTTGCGTTAGCTGGGTATAGTAGGAGAGATCACCTTGCGCTAACTGCTGCACCAGCTTGTTGGGATCATAAAGGGGACGGCTGAGCATCGCCAGAATCTCTCCGGTATGCGGGTCGGTCACAATCACCGAGCCGCGATTGGAGGGAAAGGCGTTCACATTATCGATGGTGGCAGGGACATCGAAGTCCTGGTTGACGATGCGCTGGATACGATCATCGATGGTGAGATAAATATCGTCGCCTACCGGTGGTTTATGCAGCAACTGGTTCACGGTGTTCTGCAATTTTGTCAGACCGACCTGGCCGTTGAGATAATTGTTGTAGGCCGCTTCGATGCCCGTGGGGGCAAAGTTCGGCCCTGCATAATAGCCGATCAGACCTGCCAGCGACGGATCGGTATAGTGACGAACGTAGCCACAGCCGGTACTCGAGGGCGTCGAGTAGGCCAGCAACACGCCATTGCGGTCGAAAATGCGCCCGCGCACAGGAACCTCGTCGGCCAGGCAGTTGCGATTATTATGCGGGTTCGCATCCACCTGCGGCGCGACCAGCACCTGCCAGTAAACCAGCCCGGCGCTCAACGCCATAAATAGCGCGATGAAAAGAAAAGCGAGCCTTCGTATGTTCGATCCGATATTCATTGTCAAAACACTTCCTTCATAAAGCTGACGTATATCAGTGAATAGATGCTACCTAAAAAAGTAACACTGATTGGCAGAGTTGGCAAACTCAAGAGGACAATCGCCGATCTTCCTACCGTCATGCTCTCAGGCAACATGAATGATATGATATGTCTGGTTAGCAAATTGTTGCGCTACACAGCTTTATGCGCTCAACGCTACTATCGGTTGCTGCGTACACTCGAAACTATATCATAGTATAGAAGACATAAAGAGACTGTAATGGAAACTGCCAGAAGCCGTTGGCTTACCCATGATGCTCTGCTGCTCTCACTCTCCGCCTTCTTTGCCGACCTCGGCTATCAAGGCGTGACTGCCCTATTTCCACTCTTTCTGGTGCTTCAGTTGCACCAGCCAGTCTATATCTACGGCCTCGTCACCGCTTTGAGCTTTGGCGCGGGATCATTTTTCGCTTATCTGGGAGGAAAAGCAGGCGATAGATTCGACAAGAAGACGATATCAATTCTTGGCAACATCTTCATCCCGTTTATGTCATTTAGCGGCCTCTCTCAGAATATTTTCCTCTGTGGCGCGCTCTTTGTTCTCGGTTGGTGGGCGAGATATTTCCGCACTCCGGCTCGCCGCGCGCTGCTTGTCAATGTCTCGCCTTACGAATATCGCGCCAAAATCTTCGGCTTTTTACATGGCCTGGATATCGCAGGTGGGATGCTTTCCGCGCTATTCGCGCTGCTCTTTCTGGCACTGCATATCCCCATCGGTATCATCATCCTGTTCTCTATTCTTCCCCTGCTCGTTTCTTCCGCCGTCCTTTTTCCGGTGAAGCGCACCGAGCTTTACTCAGACACGCCAGAGCCAGTTTCCGAGCAGGCGAAGCAAACTGCGATACAGAGAAACCAGGTTGTTTTCATTGCCCTGCTTGCTTCCGCGACGCTCTATGGCTTTAGCTTCTATAATCTCGGCTTCCCCATCCTCACTGCCGCAACCTCGGCGGGCCAACAGTCAGGCTATAGCTACCTGCTTGGCGTACTGACCTACGCCATCTATCTCGGCGTGTCGGCGATCAGCGGCTACGCGCTTGGCTCGGCAAAGGTTCGACCCCTGCGCTCGCTCTGGCTGTTGGGCTACCTGCCGTCCGCGCTGGCGTCTCTGCTGATCGGCGTGAGCTACGTGTTCCATCTGCCTATTGTGGCGCTCTACGCCTTCGTCGCCGTTCTCGGACTGGGCATGGGCGCTGCCGAAACGTTCGAGCCGACGCTGACGAGCCTGCTGGTACGCTCATCTGATCTCTCAAGAGGCATGGGCTGGCTGAGCGTCTCTCGCAGCATCGGCCAATTCCTTTCAAACCTGATCATGGGTATCCTGTTCGCCTTCAGCCAGTTTGCTTCCTATTTCTATGCTTTCGCCGCGGCATCTATCGCAACAGTGATTTTGCTGATGGCAGAAAAATGGGTACGAAGACAGGAACAGGCTGACGACAAGTCAACGGAGCAAGCCTGAATGCCCCGTGTTTATGCGCCAAATCAGACTGGCACTTGTCCCAAAAAGGACAGTTCAACCCCCTTTCTTTGTGAGGACCACAGATGGTGGTCATGATAACTACATCTCTCCTCACAGAATGAAGAGGGAATGAGAAGGATAATATGGCAAAAACATATCAGGCTCCGCTGTTTGTACGTTTAGGAAATGTGCTGACCACGACCCTGCTGCGCGCGGGCGTCAAGCTCGTAGGACCCGGGAACTACCCTATGTACCTCATCAAGCGATATCTCGCGTACAACAAGCCAGTCGTCATAGGCGAGTTCGGTTGCTGTACATACCAGGGCGCTGAAGACGCGGGCGGCGCTTGCCATCGCCCTACCCTGCTGCTATACTTCCATTTTAGAACAGCGTATTCTTAATAATGAGCTATACAATAACCAGATGGTATTGTGATCATCTTCTAGTTAGGAGAAACTATGCGTCTTAAACCATTATGTTCCCTGGTGACTGTCATGTTAGTTCTCATTCTCGCGGGTTGTGGGGGCGCTCCTGGTGGTCAGCAATCCACTACGGCAACTTCTACATTTGCACTACCAACAGTGAATAGCAGCGCAACCGCGACAGGTTCCGGTATCCACCACATTTTTTACATCATGATGGAAAATCACAGCTTCAGCCAGATCATCGGCAACACCGCCGACGCGCCGTATATCAACTACCTTGCGAATACCTACGGCATTGCTATGAACTACTACGGCGTCACGCATCCTAGCCTACCCAACTATCTGGCCGCCATTTCCGGCGACTTTCAAGGCATCTGGGATGACTGCTCCGCCGGCAGTAATGTGACCTGTACTCCCACAAGTTTCGGCTCTAGCCTGACTCAAGCAGAATATGCAAGCGCCTCCAGTCGTCCGCACCTGTTTAGCGGGCCAACCATCGTCGATCAGCTTGAGGCGCATCACCTGACCTGGAAAGCCTACATGCAATCGCTGCCTTCAGCCGGCTACACGGGCGATTCATATGGGAATTACGCGCAAAAGCACGATCCGTTCATGTATTTCGCTAACATCCGCAATAATCCCGCGCGGATGCAGCAGATCGTGCCATATACGCAATTCCAACCGGATATGCAAGCGGGCAAGATTGCCAATTTCGTCTGGATCACGCCCGACGTCTGCAATGATATGCATGGAGCATCAGTGTGCGGCACCTCCTATGACGGTCTGATCGCGCAAGGCGACAGCTTCGTGCATACGGTCGTGCAGCAGATTGTGAGTTCTGCCGCGTGGCAAAACGGCGCGGCGATCGTCATCACCTGGGATGAAAATGACAGTGGCAACAGCGGATGCTGCAATGGCCCAACGGGAACCGGCGGAGCGCCGCTTGGCGGCGGCCACGTGCCATTGATCGTGATCTCCTCGCACAGTCCGCGTCACGTAGTACTCAGCAACGGCTCATATAATCACTACTCGCTGCTCGCGACTATAGAAGACCTGTGGAATCTAGGGTGCATCGCGAACACGTGCAATATAGGAGCATCCTCGTTATTGACTTCACTTTTCGGCTAACCCCAATCCATAAGGGCGCAAGCTCTGCCCCGTCCCAAAAACAGTTCATCGTTGCTCATAAGGACGGGGCAGAGCCTTATGCCCGCAAGGTTACAATTGACCCCTCATGTTACAATAAAACCATGTCTGATTTGAAAAAAGCGCGAGGCTACGCCAGAAAATCTAAGGGGAACATTGCACGATGGAATTAATACGCTATCACAGCGAACCACAGTTACGCGACCCGGTACTCATCGCGGCCCTGGCAGGTTGGAATGATGCCGCCGACGCCGCCACCACCGCCATAAAATACCTGACCGATCTCTGGAAACCGACGCTGATCGCGGAAATTGACATAGAGGATTTCCTGGTCTTCACCGAAACCCGTCCCACGATCAAACTCAACGACGGAATTCAACGTGATATTGTCTGGCCGACAAGCCAGTTTTTCGCCTACCAGCCCTCATATCTGAGTTACGACGTGATCTTGTATCTTGGCGCTGAGCCACAATTGAAGTGGAAAGCATTCAGCAAGCACTTCCTCGACGTGTGCAGGCACTATCACGTCTCAGAAGTGGTGTTATTGGGAGCATTGCTGGCGGATGTCCCCCACTCTATCGCCGTACCGATGTCTGGCACAGCCACCAGCGGGGAACTGCAAGAACGCTTGAAAGAGATGGATGTGCGCGGCTCGCGCTATGAAGGGCCAACGGGCATGATCGGCGTTCTGCAGGATGCTTGCAGGCGAGCGGCCATTCCCGCGACGAGCCTGTGGGCCGCCGCGCCGCATTATCTGGCCGCCACGCCAAACATCAAGGTGACGTCCGCTTTGCTGACGTATGCCAACACGTATATGTCCCTGGGGCTGAACTTGAGCGACATTCAAGGGGACGCGCTGCGCTTTGAAGAGCAGATCACGGCGCTTGTAGCGCGCGACCCCGAAGCCAGCGCGTATGTGCATCGCCTGGAAGAACAGATCGCCGGGCTGGCTGATGCCGATGAAGAAGGAGAAGATGAGGACGACGAGGTATTTCACCCGGATAGGGCTATCGGCACTGGCCCGTTGCCAAGCGCGGAATCGCTCATTCACAGCGTCGAGGAGTTGCTGCGCAAACAACGCGAGGATAGCCAGCAGGATCCGCCACCAACTGATGAGGGGGAGCAGAACGAATGAGTCGAACGCTCTATAGCCTGCATGATATTTTGCACCCTCGTTCAGTCGCTATCGTCGGAGCTTCGCGTGCCTCCCACAAATGGGGACATGTCGCATCCAAACAACTCATCGCCGGGGGTTTCCCCGGCGCTATCTATCTGGTCACGCCTTCGGCTCCCGAAATTCTCGGGCGGCAGACCTATGCCAGCCTGCGCGATGTGCCGGGTCATGTTGACCTCGCCGTCATTTCTACTGCCTTCAATCACGTTCCCCAGGCCGTTGACGATTGTATCGCGCATGGCGTGAAGGGTATCATCATGATCACCGCCGGCTTCAGCGAGACCGGAGCGGAAGGTCGCGCCCTGGAGCAGCAACTCGTCGCGCGCTGTCGCGAACATGGCATTCGCATGATCGGCAGCAACTGTATGGGCATCTATGTGCGCGCCTCCAGCCTGAACGCTCTAGGTATGGTTTTCCCTCTGCCTGCTGGCCCCATCGGCCTGATTTCGCAGAGCGGCAACCTGGGCATGTATCTCTACAACCAGGCGCACCTTGACGGCCTCGGCTTTACCGCGTTTCTGAGCATGGGAAACGGTGCGGACGTCACCTTTCCCGAACTGATGGAATACCTGGCAAGCGATCCCGAAACGAGCGTGATTGCCGGGTATGTCGAGGCTATTCAAGAACAAACGCTGCGCGAGGCAACGCTCGACATGAAGCATCGTGGTTGTTACAAGCCGGTAGTCATTCTGTTGAGCGGCGCAACAGAAGTTGGCGTGCGCGCTGCGCTGGCCCACACCGGATCGCTGGCGCGAATGCGCCCGGACAATGATACGAGCTTGCGCGGCAGCGGCGTTGTGCGCGTGCTGCGCTCGGACGAGTTGTTCCCGGTCGCGCAGGCGCTCGCCACCCAACCGCCGACGCCAGCAGGCGGGCGGCGCATCGCCATCATCGGTGACGGCGGCGGCAGCGTCGTTGCCAGCGGCGACTCCTGCATCCGCATGGGACTGGAGGTCTTGCCGCTCAAAGAGGAGACGCAGCAGGCTTTGAGAAAACTGATGCCCGCGCGCGCTACCTCGACCAATCCCGTCGATGTAGCTGGGGCCGCCGACGAAGACCCCATGTCCTTCGCCTGGCTGACCGAAATTTGCCTCAAAGACCCCGATGTTGATGGCGTCATCGCCACCGGCCTCTTCGGCGGCTATCGCTGGCTGCTCTCGGAAGATTTCGGCGCGCGCGAAGAAGCGGCCGCTCATGAGCTGGGCCGCCTCGCGCGCCAGTACCGGAAACCTGTCCTGGTGCAAACGATTTACGCTCGTCACGACATACCCGCGCTGCAAATTTTGCGCGAAGAGGGCGTTCCTTATTACGAATCGATAGAGATCACTTGCCGGGCAATGGCCGCGCTGGCGGAAGTCGGCGCGTTTGTCTCCTGACTTTTTGCTGAAACCTTAACACCTGTTACAATTTGCGGCAAAAAATACTTGTCAGAGGACAAACACTATGCTAAACTAGATTGCGACTTAACACCTCTCTGCTCAGAGAAGAGGGTATTTTCGCTTGTCCCGTTTCCATTGCGATACCAACGTAGGTGGCGGTCACTGTTAGACGTATCTATTTGCGCCTAAGGAGGGCAACTTTTCAGTGAGTTACTACATTATAATTCCTTTCGTCGTAGGACTTCTCACCATAGCATTCGCAGTATACCTTGCGAGTTATGTCCTACGCAGAGACACCGGCACGCCTGCCATGCAAAAAGTCGCGAACGCGATTCTCGCAGGCGCGACGGCTTTCCTGAACCGGCAATATCGCACCATTGCCATCCTCGCGGTTTTTGCCGCGATCATCGTCGGAGTAGTCCTTGCGCTGCTGGGCCAGGGAGGCGCGGCGGCACAGTTTAGCCTGGCCTGGCATACCTCCCTTGCCTTCTTAATTGGGGCGTTCTGCTCCGGCGTTTCGGGGTATATCGGTATGAGCGTAGCCGTGCGATCGAACAGCCGTACAGCCAGCGCGGCGACGCGCAGCCTGGGCGAGGCGCTGATGGTCTCGCTACGCGGCGGCGCGGTCTCCGGCTTCCTGGTCGTCGCACTCTCGCTGCTCGGCGTCTCACTCGTCTTTACCGCTTATGGAGGACTGACCAGTGTCGTCGATACCACCCTGGCTCCTTCGCTGATCGTCGGCTTCGGCTTCGGCGCGAGCTTCGTCGCCCTCTTCGCGCAGCTTGGCGGCGGTATTTACACGAAGGCTGCCGATGTGGGCGCTGACCTGGTCGGCAAAGTCGAAGCGAACATCCCCGAAGACGATCCACGCAACCCCGCCGTCATCGCCGACCTCGTCGGTGATAACGTCGGTGACTGCGCTGGCCGCGGCGCTGACCTCTTCGAGTCAACGGCCGCCGAGAACATCGGCGCGATGATCCTGGGAGTAGCTCTCTACACCTCGACCCATAACATCGGCTGGATTCTCTTCCCGCTCGTGGTGCGCGCCTTCGGGCTGATTGCATCCGCGCTTGGCCTGTTGTACGTTCGCCCATCCGTCGTGATCGAGCCGGACAAGGCTGCCGGCAAAGACCCCGGCGAGATCGCCATGAGCCAGCTCAACATCGGCTACTACATCACCTGTGGCCTCTCCATAGTTGGCGTTTTCCTGGGAAGCTACCTGCTCCTCAACAGTGGAAACGTCACTGGCAACGCCGGCATTCCAGCATGGGTCTGGTTCGGCCTGGCCGGAACGACCGGTATCCTGCTGAGCATCGCTTTCGTCTACATCACACAGTACTACACCGCGGGTACGTGGCGTCCCGTGCGGGAAATCGCCGCCGCCACGTTGACCGGCCCCGCAACGACGATCATTACCGGCGTTGCAGTAGGATTTGAATGCGTTGCCTTGCCAGTATTGGCAATCTGCGCCGCGCTGGGACTCTCTTACTTCCTCGGCAGCCAGGTCAATATCCCACTCTCGTTTGCGAGCAGCGCGGGTGTTGTCAACGTCGGCGGTATCTTCGGCACAGCCGTTGCCACGATGGGTATGTTGATGAGCTGCGCGTACATTCTGGCGATGGATACCTTCGGCCCCATCACCGACAACGCCGGTGGTATCACTGAGATGGGCGGCCAGGCCGAGTCTGTGCGCGACATCACCGACGCACTCGACGGCGTGGGCAATACAACGAAGGCGCTCACCAAAGGCTACGGTATTGGCTCCGCTGCCCTGGCTGCCTTCCTGCTCTTCAGCGCTTACCTCGACGTCCTGTATAGCTACAAATGCAAACAGGTCGCAACTACCACAGGCGGCATTTGCAAAACAGCAGCGCAGGCAGCCAGGGCTGGTTCCGTCTATAGTGTTGACCTCACCCATCTTGCTACCTTCATCGCCGCTTTGCTCGGTATCACGCTGATCTTCTTCTTCAGCGCGCTGGCTATCCGCGCTGTCGGCGCAGCCGCCAAGCGCATGATCGAAGAGGTACGCCGCCAGTTCCGCGAGAATCCGAAGATCATGGCGGAAGATCCAGCCGATCGCGTCGATCCCGACTACGCGCGCTGCGTCGATATCAGCACGCGTGGCGCTCTGCGAGCGATGATTCTCCCCGGCGTGGTGGCAGTACTGACACCGATTGCTGTTGGCGTTATTCTTGGGCCAGAGGCCGAAGCTGGTATGCTGATGGTTGGCACAATGGGCGGTATCGTTATGGCGCTGTTCCTCAATAATGGCGGCGGCGCGTGGGACAACGCCAAGAAGTACATCGAAGCCGGCTACTTGCGCGTCAACGCCGAAGGCGAGATGGTGGATCGTCTTGATCTGACCGGCACTGTCCTGGGTAAGAAGAGCGAACCCCACAAGGCCAGCGTCGTTGGCGACACCGTCGGCGACCCGTTCAAGGACACGGCTGGCCCATCCTTGCACGTGCTGATCAAGCTGCTCAGCACGATCACGCTGGTGCTTGCGCCACTCTACGTGTTCCTGCACCCATAATGCCTGGGAACCAGCCCGGAAATTCCGCAAAGGGAGCGCGAGCGAATCTGCGCTCCCTTTGTCTTTACTGAAGACACTCTGCGCGCCACATAGAGGGGGATAGCCATGAATATGACTGCTCGAAAGCGCCTGGTACGTCACAGCTCTGGTACATTTTTGCTCATCCTCGCGCTGTCCTTGCTGCTGGTGAGCTGCAGCTTCAGCATCTCCATACCGGGCATCAGCACCGGCAGCAGCAGTGGATGCCAGAGCAATTGTACGCTCGGCACAGGCGTGCAGGGCGTTCAGGTTTTTGTCGAACCGGACGCGGGCGAAAGTCCGGTGGTTAACGCTATCGAGTCGGCGAAAAAGTCTGTCTGGCTAGAGATGTACCTCATGAGTGACAGCAAGGTCATCTACGCGCTGGAAGATGCCGCCAATCATGGCGTCGATGTGCGCGTCATGCTGGAACCAAATCCTTTCGGCGCAAGCCCTCCCACTAAAACAATGGATGAATTGAAGGCTGCTGGCGCCAAAGTGGAGGACAGCGATCCCAGCTTCGCCCTCACCCATGAAAAAGGCATGGTCATTGACGGTACGACTGCCTTCATCATGACCTCGAATTTTTCACGCGCGGGCCTCGGCGGCTATAGCAGTTCCAGCAGCTACAATGATCGCGACTACGGCATCATCGATACCAACTCGCAGGACGTGCAGACGGTGGCGGCGATCTTCCAGGCCGACTGGAACCGCGCGAGCGTGCAGATCAGCGACCCGAATCTCGTGGTCAGCCCGGTCAACTCACGGAACGACCTGACGACGCTGCTCAATAGCGCCAGAAGCAGCATCTTCATCGAGTCGGAAGAGATGAACGACAGCAGCATCGAGCAGGTTCTCGCCAACGCGGCCCGCCGCGGCGTCAAAGTTGAGGTGATCCTGCCATCTGGCACGAGCAACAACGCGGGTATCAGCGCCATCCAACCGGGCGGCGTGCAAGTGCGCGAAGATAGCGGTCTCTATATGCATGCCAAGCTCATCATCGTGGACGGCCAGAAAGCGTTCGTCGGCTCCGAGAACTTCTCCGCGCAGTCGCTAGACCAAAATCGCGAATTGGGCATTATTATTGCCGATCAGGGCGCGCTGCAAACGTTGCAAAATACATTCCAACACGATTGGGGTGCGTCATATGCAGCGTAAAAACAGAGGGCCAGGGCAACCGCAAGGGATTGCCCTGGCCCTCTTAGCCTTGCGAACGGCCATGACCTATGATATACTCAGAATGACTCACTATGTCTTTGCCCAATAGTTGCAAACACGGTGGCAAGCCGTAGAAAGGCGTCATGACAATGGCACTCAGGAGCGATGAACTAGGCTATAACCTGCAGCATCTAAACGGCATGCTGACGACCCACGAGGCCGCTGAGCAACTTGACCTCAGTTACTGGCACTTTATGCATCTCGTGGAAAAAGGGCAGATACCCGGTGTGCGCGTGGTTGACCGCTGGCTCTTCTCTCCGATCGATTTGGATGAGTACCGGCACCGCAAGTACGGCGAGCTAGAAGATATGGCAAAAACGGCCCTGGATGATCCTGCAATTGGCTTGACCGAGAAACAGGAAGAAATTTGCCGCTGCCTCGCCAGCAGCGAGCGACCCTCGCATATAGCGCGCAAACTCCAGCAATCCCGCCAGGCCGTCCACTCTCAGATCACATTAATCCGCGAAAAAGTCTCGCGCATCCAGCCTTCCAGAGCATCCAACCACAGTACCAGCCAACCACAAAACGATCAGCCAACAACTTCCCGCCGACCGTCCCGCAGCAAGAAGAAGCCGATCCCACTCAAACCGCCCAGGTAATCTTCCTGTTGCCAAAAAAACATGCCAGCACAACATTGGCGTACCTTTCTCAAAAAAACCCTTGAAGAGCCTGTTTCAGGCGAATCAATGAGTCAATGCGGTGAACAATTGCGTCAGGTCTTCATACCGGTGTACAATTGAAGCATGTCCGTTCCTGGGATGTGACGCGTCCTGTGCTGTCATCACTTGAGGAGGCCAGCTATACCTGATTTGCCGACGGGAACCATCACCTTGCTCTTCACCGATATGGAAGAGTCGACGCGCCTGCTGCAGCAGATGGGTGAGCGCTACGCTGCTCTTCTGGAAGAGTGTCGACAGTTGCTGCGGACGGCCTTCAGAAAGTGGCAGGGGCAGGAGGTAGATACGCAGGGCGATGCCTTTTTCGTGGTGTTTGCCCGCGCCACCGATGCCATATGCGCCGCGGTGGACATCCAACGCGCTCTTACCGATCACTCCTGGCCCCAGGATGCGATAGTGCGGGTGCGCATCGGACTGCATACCGGCGAGCCGCAGCGCTCCGCCGAGGGCTATGTTGGGCTGGATGTCCACCATGCGGCGCGCATCATGAGTGCGGGCCACGGCGGGCAGATCCTGCTCTCCCAGGCGACGAGCGCCCTCGTGGAGCAGAGCCTGCCCGATGGAGTCCAATTGCAGGACCTGGGTGAGCATCGCCTCAAGGACCTGCGCCGACCCAGCCATCTGTTTCAGCTCGTCGTGGCCGGTCTTCCCAGTGCCTTTCCCCTGCTGCACACCCTGGATAGCCGTCCCAACAACCTGCCCATCGAGCCGACGCCCTTCATTGGCCGCGAGCGGGAAGTGGCTGCGCTCTGCCGCCTGCTCGCACGCCCCGAGGTACGCTTGCTCACTTTGACTGGCCCAGGAGGGGTGGGCAAGACGCGCCTGGCGCTGCAGGTGGCTGCCGAGATCAGTGACGGCTATGCCGACGGGGTGTTTGTGGTACCCCTGGCGCCCTTGACCGATCCTGAGCAGGTTATGGAGGCCATCACACAGGTGCTTTCAATCCCCGATGTCGGCGGCTCCTCTTTGTTTGGTCAGGTGCAGCGGACGCTCAAGTCCAAACAGTTGCTGCTGGTGCTCGACAATTTTGAGCAGGTGGCTGCCGCGGCCCTGATGGTGGCCGAACTGTTAGCAACATGTCCTTCCCTCAAGATCATGGTCACCAGCCGGGTAGCTCTGCATGTGCGAGCCGAGCACGAGTTCGCCGTGCCTCCGCTCTCCTTGCCCGACCTCAAACACCTGCCCGACCTACTCACGCTCTCGCAGTACGAAGCAGTGGCCCTCTTCATCGAGCGAGCGCAGGCGGTTAAATCCGACTTCCAGATGACCAATGCGACGGCTCCTGCGGTCGCGGCTATCTGTACGCGCCTGGATGGGCTGCCGCTGGCCATCGAACTGGCGGCGGCCAGGGCCAAGTATTATACACCACTCATGTTGCGGGCTCGCCTGGAGCAGGGACTGTCCGTCCTCAGTGGGGGCGCACGCGATCTGCCAGCCCGGCAGCAGACGCTGCGGGCTGCCATCGCCTGGAGCTACGAGTTACTCTCGCCGCAGGAGCAGTTGCTCTTCCGGCGCCTGGCGGTCTTTGTGGATGGGTGGGACTGGCAGGCTGCCGAGCAGGTTTGTACTGCGGCGGGCGGGCGGGCAGGCGACATCCTGGAGGGACTGGAGTCGTTGGTGGATAAGAGCCTGCTGCGGCAGGAAGGGCTGCATGATGGTGAGCCGCGCTGGTGGATGTTGCAGACGTTACGCGAATTCGGACTGGAAGTCCTTACCAACGCAGAGGAGACGGAGGTGACCCGGCAGGCACATGCACAGTACTACCTGGCCCTGGTCGAGGAAGCCGAGCCCCGCCTGCTCTGGAGCGAGCAGGAGCGCTGGTTCGCCCGCCTGGAGCAGGAGCACGAAAACCTGCGGGCAGCCCTCACCTTTCTGCTGGAGCAGGCCCATCAACTGTCAGGAATGCCGCAGGGACGGGAGCAAGCCGAGCGGGTGCTGCGCCTGTGTACCGCCTTGTATGACTTCTGGTACATGCGTAGCTACATCCTGGAGGGGCAGGCTTTTCTGGAACAGGCCCTGGCCGTGCGTTCCGGGGTCAAAGCATGGGTGCAGGCGAGGGTCCTGAGCAATGCAGCGGATATGGCCTTCGCCATCGATGACCTGGAGCGAGCAGAGACGCTGGGTGGCGAGGGCCTTGCGCTCTACCGGGAGCTGGGTGATCGCGCTGGCAGTGCCACGTGCCTGAGTTTGCTGGGCAGTGTGGCACGCGGCAGGGGACAGTATCGGCTGGCCGCGCCCCGGCTGGAGGAGGCAGACGCGCTCTTTAGGGAACAAGGAAACAGTCCAGCGAGCTGTCGCAACCTCAGCGAATGGGCGCGGGTGGCCACCGAACAGAGCCACTACGAGCAGGCTCAGGCCCTGCTGGAAGAGTCCATTGCACTCTATCAGGCGCTTGGCAACCAGCCGCGCGTGAGCTGGGCTACCTATCTGCTGGCGCGCCTTCTCTTCGTGTCGCAGCGCGATCCTGCGCAAGCAGAGCGGCTGGCCGAGCAGAGCCTGGCGCATTTTGAGGAGCAAGGAATCGGCTGGATGCGAGCGTTTGCGCTCGGCCTGCTGGGCCAGATGCACTTGGCACGGGGCGAGTGGGCGCAGGCCCGCGTGCAGTTGGAGGAGAGCGCCGTGAATCTGCCGGAGATGGGGTTGCGAGGCGACAGCATCGAGCCTCTGCTGAGCCTGGCGCGTGTGGCCGTGGCACAGCAGGATCTGGCCGAGGCCCGTCGCCGGTGTCAGGAGAGCCTGAGGCTCCAGGTCGCCATAGGAAGCCAGGCGCTCGTTCCGGCGTGCCTGGAAGTGGTGGGAACACTGCTGGCAGCACAGGGCAAGGCGCTCGAAGCCGTCGAGCTCTGGGGGACGGCAGAGGCGCTGCGCGAGGTACTGGGCGCTCCCATGCACCCGATCGAGCGCGCCGACTATGACAAGGCAATCGCTGCCGCCCGGAGGAAAGTAGGCGAGGAGGCGTTTGTCAGGGTATGGGCGAAGGGGCGGAGTACGCCAGTCGAGCAGGCCATCGCCACCGTACTCAAGATGGGCTGAGGGAACAAAGATTGACACAGTTCACACCATGTCTACCTCTTTCTCGTTTGAGAATGTGACACCTATCTTCGCCATTCTATCCTAGTGACACATATCTCCCCTTTTTGGCGGATTTATGGCTCTGACACAGCTTTGGGGATAAGCTCATCAATATATCTGGCCGGGAAGATGGTCTCCTGGATGGTTCGTTTTCTCTCCAAAACAGAGAGAAAGGGAACCATGCCAGGATGGAAACGCCGCAGTTCTTCCCCTTGGGCGAAGGATTAGAGCTGACCCAGGTGGAGCAACATGGGGATCAACTCGTGCTCCATGCCACCGCCGTCTCGCCTTCCGCGTTGTGCCCGCTGTGTCAGCAGCCCGCGACTCGCCTGCATAGCCGCTATCGTCGGGTGGCAAAGGATTTGCCCTGTGCAGGCCAGCAGGTGAAACTGATCCTGTATGTCCGGAAATTCTTTTGTGACACCGCCGAGTGCGTGCGCAAGGTATTCGCCGAGCGGCTTCCTGACCTGGTAGCCCCGTGGGCACAAATGACCACCCGCTTGACCCAGGCGCTGCAAACCATTGGGTTGGCCACGTGTGGCAGACTCGGTGCGCGACTGGCCTCGCATCTGGGGATCGCTACCTCCTGGATGACGATCGTGCGTCGGGTCATGGCTCTACCCACCGCGCAGGCTGAGCATGTGGAGTGTCTGGGCATCGACGACTTTGCGTTTCTGCGCGGCAGAACGTTCGGCACAATCATAGTCGACCTGGATGCGCATCAGATCATCGATGTGTTGCCAGACCGGCAGGCTGATACCGCTGCCGTATGGATGGCAGCCCATCCAGAGATTATCCATGTGAGCCGCGACCGCGGTGCAGAGTACGCCAGTGCTGCTGCGACCGGCGCTCCTCAGGCGATTCAGGTCGCCGATCGCTTCCATGTGTGTAAGAACTTGTCAGAAGCTGTCCAACGCCTGCTGGCGCGCGTGCTTTCCGAGATGAAAGCGGCGAACCAGCAAACAGAGGGAAAAGCCAACGCTCAAGAAGAGACCTCCGTGTCCGTGGAAGAATGGCGTCCAGACCCAGGAGCGCATGTTGCGCGGACCATTGCGGTCCGCCGCGCCGAGCGAGATGCACGCTATCAGCAGGCCGTGAGCTTGCGCGAGCAAGGACGTTCGATGAAAGAGATGGCCTGTCAGCTGGGCATCAGCGAACGAACCGTGCGGCATTGGTTCGAGCGAGGAGTGGCCCCTGATACCAGGCCACGGCGTAAACGACAGAGTGACTTCGATCCCTACGCTCCCTACATACTCAAACGCTGGCAGCAGGGAGAGCGCAACGGCACCCGGCTCTGGGAAGAGATCACAGCACAAGGCTATCCAGGATCACAGCGCATGGTCTATCGCTTCCTGAAGACGCTCAAGAAAACAGAAGTGAAACTCGCAGCAGAGGCGCATCAAATCATCCACTACACCTCAACCGCTGCGGTGTGCCTCTTTATGCGGCATCCAGACAAGCTGGACGAGGGTGAACGGATGGATCTGGCAGCACTTCGTCGGGTTCATCCCAATTTGGAAACGGCATATCGCTTGACGCAGGACTTTCTCCAGATGCTGCGCAAACGGGAAGGGGAGCGACTGGAAAGCTGGCTGACCCAGGTCCACGAGAGTGACCTGCCCGAACTGGAAAGCTTTGCCCATGGCGTGGAGCAGGATCAAGCGGCTGTGCAAGCCGGGTTAACGCTGCCCATCAACAACGGGCAGGTCGAGGGCCATGTGACGAGGGTAAAGCTGATCAAGCGCATGATGTACGGCAAAGCCGGTTTTGCACTCCTGCGTCAACGGGTTCTCCATCGCATCTAAAAGCCACGATGTATCTGGGACGCAAGGCGTCTAGTGTTCCCTCACCAAACAGAACCTCCTTCCGACCTTGTCTTCCCAGCGCGGATGGCATCCTTCCCAACACTGGTCTGCCTGCTTTCAACACCCAGCACCACGATCGATGTGGTAGAGTAAGTGGTGGGGGGCTGACAAAACAGCAGAGAGCTGATATCCTCGCCTCCAGCAAGGAGACAGATGTATGGAGTTTGCGATCACATCGTCGCCCGATTTTGTGATCCGCTCCCTCACCACTGCTGCTGAGGTGGAAGCTTTTTTTTGGCTCAATGCCCAGGCGTTCCGGCCCCATCACGACACCGCTTTGATTGCGAGACAGAGCCGCAGGTTTATCACGCAGGCACCAGATTTTCATCTCGAGCAATTACGGGGAGCTTTTTTGGGGACCACCTATCTCGGCGGCTATGGCATCCCTGAGTTCACGATGCAGATGGGACCGGCCCGGCTACGCATTGGTGGCATTGCTGGGGTGGTGACTCACCCGACCTATCGACATCAAGGAATCGCTGCGGCACTCATGCGTGACGCGATCACCTACGCCACTGGGCGTCGCCATGCGCTTCTTCTTCTTGATGGCATCGCCAACTTCTACGCCCAATTTGGCTATGTCACTGTCCTGGATAACTTGACCCATGCCATAGCTTCGCAGGAGATCCATACTCACGCTCCTAGTCCCTACAGAGTGCGCCCTGCTACCCTTGATGATGCTGCCTCGCTTCTGGCACTTCATCAACGCCACTATGGTTCCTATCCTGGCTTCTTTGATCGAACGCAAGCGTGGCAAGAACATCTCTTGCGCCATCACTTCATGTTTGCCGAAGAACCTCCCGTCATGGTTCTCACCTCAGACGATGAGCCTCGTGGATACCTTCTCCCGTTCCAGGAGCGTAGCGGTGCCTACAACGTTTTGGAAGTAGCTGCCGACGATTGGCCTGCCACTCTGGCCCTGCTCCAGTACCACGCTCGCCTTGTTGAGCAAACGCCAGATCCATCCAAAGAACTGTGCTGGCCTTTACCGCCCAATTCCTCCACGCTCTACCTCCTCGCCGACAACCTGGCGGTACGCAGTGAAACGCAGCGTCTGTTACATGTCGGTTGGATGGCACGGCATGCTCACGTGCCGACGCTTTTGCAAGCGCTCCTCCCTCTCTGGCAGGAGCGCTTGCAGCGACATACCCTTGCATGGTCCGGCATGCTTGCATTGGAGGTTGACAACACCACATGCTATCTCGAAGTGCGTTCAGGCACGCTTCGCAGGAGAAAATCCCCTTGCGCCTCCGTAGAGACCGTGCGTCTGACATCCCCTGTGTTTCTCCAACTGCTCTTTGGATACCGTCCTCTCACGTGGGCTGTCCACCAACCAGCACAATGGATTCCCGCTTCCCTTCTTCCTTTGCTTGCGATCCTCTTTCCGCAAGAGCCAGCTTGGATCGCTGGCTCAGACAGTTTTTGAGAACATCGCTCATGACACCTTCACGTGTCGCTCACCAAAAACGGCGGGACTTCTCCACCCCCGCCAAAAGGTGTGCCGCTCGTATCTCCTTGACGGCTAGCAGGTCCCTTCCTTCATGCTGGACCTTTCTGGCTTTGAACTTCTCTGTTCAATCCTTTTTAGATGAGCTTATCCCCAAAGCTGTGTCAGAGCCGATTTATGAGTCAAACGACAGATCGTAAACAGCACTCACGAAGCTGCCCTCTCTACTATCGTCCCGCGGCAAAGAGCAGCCGCCACTGTCCGCCCGGCCAGTTGACCTGCATCGCATAGCAGCCAGCCTCAGGAAGGTAGAGCAACGTACCCCAGGCCGCCTGTTGACCAACCCGGTTGGGATTCTGATTCATGATGAGTGGACGGACAGGCTCATTTGGAAGAGAAGCTCCTTGACCGACATCCCACCATGCCTGGGTACCGGTCTGGAGATTGGTGACCTGAACGACCACGAAAGAAGGAAAGTTTGGAGTGATGGGCCACATAATCTTGGTGAGCGGCCAGGGCGTCTCGCCGTATTGATTCAGATTCAGCGTGCTATTTGGGGGAAGTCCAAGCTCCAACACTGGCCCACTTCCAACCAGTTTCCCGGTCCATCCCGACAGGGCTTGGGAACCGGGCGAAGGAGCCGTGGGGCAGTGCTTTGGGGCGGGAGCGAGCAGCGCCGCCACTGAGGAAGGGCCAGGAGACGTTTGTTGCGTCGGCATAAGCGTCACTGCCGACGTTGGTGAAGGAACCGCTGAACCACTCCGCGAACCTTGTGTTCCAGAAGAGGAGGAAGTAGACAATCCCTGTCCGGTGGAACACGCGCTAAGAAGCAGGAAGAGAAAAAAGCAAATAATATGCCAAAAGAAGCGGGGACCGCGCTTTCGCGCGCTCATTGGGTGAAATATTCTCCGCATATCAACCTCCCTGGCTAAACGCCGGGCGCTTCACTTCACATTTGTTTCTCCTATTGCCAGTTGTAAAAATGTTTCCTCAAAGGCATAATATAACAATCTCTCTGATTCCTCAAGCGCCCACAACGGTTTGTTCAGTATCTGTGAATTCTTGATAAAAACCAGTTTCGCACGGGTTGCCTGACCCCCACAAGAGCTTATCCGGAAACCCGGTTTTGGCCCTGGATTGAAGTGGCTTCAAATAGGTTTCCGGATAAGTTCCAAGGGGGGCCACTACACGTGCCACTGGGGAATGTGTAGTGGCCCCCCTTGTGGGGGTCAGGGAGAGGTTTGTTATTTCTCAGCGCGGGATCGACAGGGTGTGGTATGCTAATGAAGATATTCTTTCACCTGGCACAGTAGAAACAGAACGCGAACCAACTTTTCCTGAACAATTCATGGCTATACGAAAATCTACTACCGGAGGTACAGCTCATGATCAAACCGTATACCGCCGTCGGGCTGATCCCTACCGTGCGCGGTATTCGCAAGCGCGCCGACATCAAAACCAACCTCGAACACCTTTCGCACCTCGTCAAAGCCGCCGCCTGGCTGTCGAGCCTCGATCTCCCCGTCAGGCTCATTGCTTTCCCGGAAGGGGCGCTGCAAGGCTTCAACGATGAAGTGCTCGACCTCGATCATGTCCAGTTCGCCAGGGAGTGCGCCATTGATATTCCCGGTGAAGAGACCGAGTTCCTGGGCAAAATTGCCAGGGACTACAACTCCTTCATCATGGCGCAGGCCAAAGCGCACCACCCGGAGATCAAAGATCGCTATTTCAACGTCGGCTTCATCCTCAACCCGCAAGGCGAAGTGATCCTGCAACACTACAAAGTCTCGCCGCTCTTTCCCGTCGAACATTCTGTCTGCCCGCACGATATCTACGATTGGTGGATAGAACGTTATGGCAAAAGTCTTGACGCTTTCTGGCCGGTCGTCGATACAGAGATCGGTCGCCTGGGCATCATGATGGCGAACGAGGGATCGTATCCTGAAAACGCGCGGGCGCTGGCGATGAACGGCGCGGAAGTGGTCTATCGCGCATCGTATCCGCACCCGGCCACCGGCAACGACATATTTGAGATTCAGAGCCGCGCGCGCGCCCTCGATAATAATATGTATATCATCGCTCCGAACATGGGTACGTACTATCTCTTCCCAGAGGAAAGCACGCCCATTGATACATTTGGCGGTCGCTCGTTCGTCATCAACTACAAGGGGCAGATCGTCGGCAAGCAGGAGTATGGCGCGGGTTCAACCTATGTCGGCGGCGTGATCGACATTGAGGCCATGCGCGACCACCGCGCGCGCGCCCAATGGGACAACTGGATGAAGGATTTACGCACCGAACTCTACCAGATGCTGTACGAGCAGCCCATTTATCCGAAAAACCTGTACCTGGATCGCGAGCCGATGAAACACGCCGAGTATCGCGAGAAAGTAATCGAGCCACAGATTCGCCTGATGCACGAACGCGGCATCTGGGTGAAACCGGAAAGGTAGTAAAAAGTAATATATGACGACAACAACGCGCTATGATGCCATTATTATCGGAGCGGGCCAATCCGGCGGCCCGCTCTCGACCACCTTAGCTAACGCCGGATGGAAAACTGCCATCGTCGAACGGATACACGTTGGAGGCACGTGCATCAATGAAGGCTGCACCCCCACGAAAACGATGGTAGCCAGCGCCCGCGTGGCCTATCTCGCGCGGCGCGCCGCCGACTACGGCGTGCAGACAGGTCCGATTTCAGTCGATATGACGGTCGTGCGCCGCCGCAAACGCAAGATCGTCAAAGACTTTCGCAGCGACAGCGAGAGCGGGATCAAAAATACCGAAGGCGTCGATCTGCTGATGGGCGAGGCCAGTTTTACCGGCCCCAAGGAGATAGCAGTCCGTTTGCAAACTGGCGAAACGCGGCAGATCAGCGCCGATACGATTTTCATCAACGCCGGAGATCGACCTGCCAAACCTGCTATCGATGGCATTGAGAAAGTGACTTACTTCGACTCGACCTCGATCATGGAACTGGGCAACGTGCCTGAGCATCTGCTGATCCTGGGCGGCGGCTACGTTGGCCTGGAATTTGGGCAAATGTTCCGCCGCTTCGGCAGCGCGGTCACAATTATCCAGCGCGGCAAGCAATTGCTCTCGCGCGAGGATAGCGACGTGGCCGAGGAAGTCGCTAAGATTCTGCGCGAGGACGGCATCGAAATCCTGTTTGAGACAACTCCTACTCGCATTAAGCAGGAAAGCGACGGAAGCATCCGCCTGACGGTTAAGATGCCTGCAGGCAAACAAATGCTGACCGGCTCGCATTTCCTCTCTGCGGCGGGCCGCGTACCCAACAGCGACTGGCTGAACCTCGCCGCGGCAGGCATACAGACCGACCCACACGGCAATATCCAGGTCAACGACAAACTGGAAACGAACGTGCCGGGGATTTACGCAATAGGCGATGTGAAGGGCGGACCCGCGTTCACGCATATCTCCTATGATGACTTCCGCATCATTCGCACCAACCTGGTTGAGCATGGTAACGCGACCATCCATGATCGGCTCGTTCCCTACACGGTCTTCATCGATCCCCAGCTTGGGCGCGTCGGCCTGACCGAAGCGGAGGCGCGAGCGCAGGGTCGCGACATCAAAGTGGCGAAGATGCCCATGAATTATGTCGCCAGGGCGTTGGAAACAGACGAGACGCGCGGCTTCATGAAAGCCATCGTCGATGCCGGGAGCGGCCAGATACTCGGCTGCGCCATTCTGGGCATCGAAGGTGGGGAAATCATGTCGGCCATCCAACTCGCTATAATGGGCAAACTGCCCTACACAGTACTGCGCGACGCCGTCTTCGCCCATCCCACGCTGATGGAGTCGCTCAATAACTTGTTCACAGGCATGTGAACACGAACGATTTCCGTAGGGGCGGGAGTGGATGCGGTGTGGTGGCGAGCTTGCCGGGGGGGCAAGATCAAGGGGCGCTTGCGCCGCCCGTGTACTGTTGCAAGAATAGACCAGGGACAGCGCCGCCCGTCGCTGGATTTTCCTGTGGTGGACAATGCGGGCGGCGCAAGCGCCCCATCCCCACGTCCACCACCGCTCCCGCCCCTACAGCATGGGTAGTAGAAAAAGGGGTTACAAGTCATGTCGATTTCATCATCGACTGCCGACTACTTGATCACCAGAGCGGACGCGATGCTCGCCGATGCCACAACAAAGCAGAAAGTGGCCGGGTTGAGTGTTGCTATCGTCTGCGAAGGCAAGGGAATCTATTTAAAGGGCTTTGGGCTGGCGAATATCGCCCAAAAACGGCTTGTCACCCCTGATACCATTTTCCGGGTTTACTCAATCTCCAAGACGCTCACCGCGATTGGCTTGATGCAACTCTGGGAGCAGGGAGCATTCCAACTCGATGATCCAGTAAGCCGCTACCTGAAAGCCTTCACGCTGACATCGCCCACCGATCACGATCCTCCCATCACCTTCCGCCACTTGCTGACTCATACGGCGGGACTCAGCGCTCCGCCGCCCTCGCAACTTAACGACCTGTTGATCAAAGAGGGTGATCGCATCCCGTCCGCGCGCGAATACTTCACAGAAGGCGTAACAGCAGACATGCCCGCGGGAATGACCTTTTCGTATTCTAACCGGGGGTTCGCCATTCTCGGCCAGTTGATCGAAGACATCAGCGGCGAGCCATATGCTCAATACATGCAAAGGCATGTGTTGGGGCCGCTCGGCATGAAGCAAAGCCAGTTTGCGCTGAGTAAGCAGGCAGGCTCGCGGCTGGCGCAGGGATATAGGCTCAAACGCGGCAGGCTTGTGCCTGTCGAGTACCTGGAAACTACCCTCAGCGCGTCAAGCGGCCTGTTGTCGAGCGCAAACGATATGGCGAAATATGTCATTGCGCTGCTTGACGGCGGCTCGCATGAGCATGGTACGCTGCTGCAACCAGAAACGCTGCACCTGATGTTTCAGCGCCACTTTGAAGTAGACGAAGGGCCACCACCGGCGATAGGGCTGGGATTCAGGCTTGATCCCATTGGATCTCACCGCATTGTGTATCATAGTGGAGGCGGCTCAGGTTTCATGTCCACCATGCTGCTTGCACCGGATGACAGGCTGGGCATGGTTATCCTCTCCAACACCAACGTTGAGATGCGCTACCAGCCGGAATATCTCGCGAGAACGCTGCTGGATCATGTATGGAATGTTTCAGGCACAGCCGCGTATTTGCCGCAGGTGCGCAGTCGGCATTTCTGGCTGCGCGTCGGTTCCTGCGCGCTTGTGGGATTCCTGATGTTGCTTATAGCTCTGCTATGGCGTAAGCTAAGGCAATGAATACGAAACAGCTTCCAAAGAGTCTGTGGCATAATGCCGATTTCGTAAAGCTGTGGATGGACAAACAATCTCCAATTTCGGCAGTGGCATCACCGGCATCGCGCTGCCGCTCACTGCCGTGCTGATCCTGTCGGCCAGCCCGGCGCAGATGGGCATTTTAGGCGCGCTGGATGGCCTGGCCGTGGTGATGTTCGGCCTGCTGGCGGGCGTCTGGGTCGATCGCGTGCGCCGCCGCCCAATGCTTATTGCCGCCGATCTTGGGCGAGCGCTGCTGCTCGGCTCGATCCCGCTGGCCGCGCTGCTCGGCGTGTTGGGCATGACGCAGCTTTATGGCGTAGCCGCGCTGGTAGGCATCCTGACCGTCTTCTTCAACGTTGCCGACGAGTCATACTTGCCCTCGCTCATCCCGCAGGAACAGCTTGTCGAGGCTAACAGCAAGCTCGGCATGAGCGATTCTCTTGCTGAGATGAGCGGCCCTGCGCTGGCAGGGCCGCTCGTCCAACTGCTCAGCGCGCCTCTGGCAATAGCGTTCGACGCGCTCTCGTTCCTCGTCTCGGCCCTCGGCGTCGGGCTGATTCGCACGCCTGAGCCTCAACTGAAACTGCCAGCGCAACAGCAAAGCACGTGGCGCGAGAGTATCGCGGGACTGCGCGCGCTGTGGCAAGACTCGCGGCTGCGCGCGCTGGCAATCAGCGGCGGCCTGTTCAACTTCTTTGGCAACTTCATCGGCACGCTGTATATCCTCTACATCGTGCGCGAACTGCACATGAGCGCCCTCGTCGTCGGCTTCCTGGTCGCAGCAGGTGGCCTCAGCGCCCTCGTGGGTACATTCATCGCCGGGCGCGTGATCAGGCGCATCGGCGTTGGCATAGCGATTGGCGGGATGCTCGCCTTTTACGGCCTGACCGGCTCGCTGATCGTACTCGCTCGTGGTCCCCTCTGGCTCGCCGCCACATTTCTCTTCGCAGCACAGTTGATTGGAGACGCCTCGATCTCCATCTACTTCATTGCCGAAGTCAGCCTGCGCCAGGCGATAATCCCGCGCGATCTTTTGGGACGAGTCAACGCCAGTATGCAACTGGTAACGCGCGGCGCTATGCCGGTCGCGGCTATTCTCGCAGGCATCCTGGGAGGCATAATCGGGCTACGTCTGACAATTGCCATCGGCGTAGTAGGAGTGATCGCTGCCGGATTGTGGCTGCTGGCGTCTCCGGTACGAACAGCGAACGTCTAGATGCGTTCTCTTCTCGCTCCTGTATAAGGATCATGTCGCGCACTTTTCTACATGCGCGATAATCGCCTGCGCTGCCTGGATTGGCGAGAGATTGGTGACATCCAATTCAAGGCAGTTAGGATCGTCAACATGTAAGAGGCTGTATGTGCGTATGTTCTCTCGTGTCCTGTCGGCGTTTCTTAACTTGAAACGTGCAGCTCGCTCCGGGGAGGTCACACGGCGATAGAGTTCTTCTGGTTCGCAACGCAGGATCGCCGGCACAAGTAGCGCCTTGCGTTTTGCCGCCAGGATTACTACGTCTTCATACCAGCGGCGATCCATCGGCTTTCCCTCGTAGAGTTCGTTAGTGAAGAGAAAACTAGCCTCCGGCTGAGCCATTTCCGCAATCGTATCCAGGACGATCCGCCGGATGCCTTCTATCTTTTGCCAGATCTCTACCGGCAAAAGCTTTTTCCCATCGACGCCGACCACACTGAAGACTGGATTATTGATCAGATGGTTATCCACGATCACCGCACCTGTCAGCGCGGCGATTTCTCTGGCAATGGTGTATTTGCCAGTGCCGCCATACCCGATGAGATAAACGATTGTATTCTTCATGCTGCCGTGACCTCAGAGATTTCGAGGGAAGAACGTCACTTTTTCCTGCCCCCATAGTTTTGAGTCATGAGTGAGAAGGTCAAGAAAAAGACAGATGAGAGCTACTTCTCGCCAATGACTGCTACGCTCGTATACTGCCGGGAGTTGGGACCCTGTTCCAAATGCACGACCTGAAAGCCTTCCCGCTGCATACCTGGCACCACTTGCTCCTCCAAAATTGACTGAAATGGTGACCAGACCTCTACTTCTCCTCGTGCATTGATTTTTCCTGTAGAAAGCGTAATGACAACCCTGCCATCAGGCTTGAGGACGCGGTATAGTTCACTCACAGCTCGTGAAGGCTCAGGCCAAAAGTACACAGTGTGGATAGTCATGATCTTGTCGAACTGCTGATCCTCAAAGGGTAGAGCCGTGATGGTACCATGCGATAATACGACCTGCTTAGCCTTAATTGCTTGCGCGTTCCGCCTTTTCGCTGCTCGCAGCATATCCTCCGAAAGATCAATTCCCATGACGTACCCATGACAGGCTTTGACTGCTGCCGACTTGATGCCCTGGCCTGCACCGAAACCAACCTCCAGGACCGTATCTGTGGGCTGTATATCCAGTAGGTTAATAGTCCAAGCCGTCTCTGGTCTATGCTGGCGCACCATCTGTTCACTAACCAACCATCCCACAATGCCATGTGGACAATAGTGCTGCTGATCCCACATGCCTTCAAGCCGTTGCTTCACCTTCATCGATTCCCTCCAGGAAAATCCAGGAAAAACATACCATAACAGCAAGGTAGCTCAACCTTGTAACCACTTCTTTCAAAAGGTGTAGCATGAAACATGGACCGTTTTTCTCGAAGATCAGCTTTTGTATGCCCTGACAAAGCCTGCTCCTGGAAAAGTAAAGAAGCGCGGTGCTACATCTCTTCTCTGATATTAGAGAGTTCTTTCATCAGCCAAGGAAGAACTCTTTCAACACAGGGGCGAGAACGTCGTCAGCCGGGCCGTGGTCTTGACCTTGCAGGGTGCGATGCCGCGCATCAGGGAGAATGGCGGCAAGCTCCTGCGCCCCGTGGCGCATAAACGCATGACCTTCCTCACGACCGAAGGACAGCGTGCCGTCCATCACGAGCGTGGGAACCGCGACGGAAGCCCACTTCCTGAGCGGCAAGGGGTCGCCTCTCTGGGTGTTTCCCATGATGGTGACATCGTAAGCGAGCGTATGCGACACTGCCTCCAGTCCCGGCCACATGGGCGATTGCCGCATGTAGGCCGTCATTTCGGCAGGAGCGCCCTGGACTGTCATGAAGTACTCGACTGCTTCGCCCCGGCGGCCCGACGAGACCAGTTCGGTGAGGTGTTGCGCGAAATCCTCCGGTGCAGGAGGACGGCTGCTGTCAATGATGAACGGTGCCTCGTACAGCGCCAGCTTCGTGATCTTCGTGGGAAGCAGGCGCGCGGCCTCCAGAGCCAGCACTGCTCCAGAGGAATGACCAAAGACGAACGCTTTCCCACCAGCCTCGGTGATCAGAGCGTCGATGTCTTCGACTTCGCGTTCGACCGCGTAAGGGGCGGCGTCCCCACTCTCGCCGCGGCCACGCCGGTCGTAGGCGAACACGGTGAAATTGGGTGCAAGTGCCGCGGCCAACGATGCCTCACCTGATCGAGTGCCGAACGCAGCGGCCACCAGCATGAGCGCGGGTCCCTGGCCCGATTGATCAAACACGATGGGAGTGCCGTCTTTAGAAATGACTTTTCTCATGGTAATCTCCTTCTTCGAAGTATCAGTAGAAGTGATGCGAAAAAACATTACCTGGGAAATCTCTGGGCGCTGCGTATTCGCGCCCTGGCGGCCTCTTCTGCGCGATTCTTCGCTGGCGCGTTCGTCTCAAGCGAGCTGAGAAGGGCGCTGGAGGCCGCTGCTATCGCGTCAACCGCGGCAAGGAAGGCAACTTCGTTGGCTTTCGATGGCTTGTTGAAGCCGCTCACCTTGCGCACGAATTGTAACGCGGCCTCACGAATCTCTTCCTCGGTTGCAGGTGGATCGAAATTGAAAAGGGGCTTGATATTTCTGCACATAAACGTTCCTCGATATGCCGGTCTGTTCTCTGCTAACTATATATTCTCTCACACAAGGGCCAAACCGGAAAGTGGTCGCACTCTTTCCCTTTTTGGGGGTTGACAAGTACGCCATGTTTCGTGTATCCTTTTGTCAACGGAACAACCATTACACAAAAAGGAACACGAAAGGCTGAACATGACTTCTACCGCGCGCGCACAGTGTATCACGCCAGCAATGGCTGCTGGCAAAGACCGCGCTCAACGTATGTCCTGTTCCATGCCTGCCATGTGCATGGCCGCCGCCATCGCCAATATTATTTTCATTGAAACCGACGTTATGACAGCGCCGGTTTCTTTTATTGCATTGTCGCTCTCCCTTACCCTGATTCTTGCCATCACGCTGCTCGGCGTCCTTATTATCCTCGCCCTTAGCGGCCTTACCGGGTCAGACCTGATCAACCTGGTAGGGCTGAAAAACCGACCCACCCGTTTAGGGATTGAAATATGAAGGGAGCATAAAGGAAGCAACGAAGCAACCTGACCAGAGAAGGAAACCTGACGAGGACCTCCCAATGATGGGCGGTTCTCGTTTTTTATTGTCTTTTCGATCTTATCCCGGACGCTTATCTTGTCCAGGAACTCTCTCGGAATGAGGGGCAAAGAGGGAAGGTTATCCTCACTGCTCCACTAGTACAGATGCAAGGAGCTATCGATTATGGTTTCAGCAGCCATAGCTACGCAAAAGCAGCTACAGCAACAGGCTGGCGTGGAACAAGGACGCGAACTGGCGGGAAGTCACATTCTTTGTGAGGCGCTGGTGCGCGAAGGCGTGGAACTGCTCTACGGCTATCCCGGTGGAGCGATCATGCCATTCTATGACGCGCTGACCTCGTATCCGGCGCTGCACCACGTTCTGGTGCGCCACGAACAAGCCGCCGCGCACGCGGCAGACGGCTACGCCCGCGCCACGGGAAAAGTGGGCGTATGCGTTGCCACGAGCGGCCCCGGCGCGACTAACCTCGTGACAGGACTCGCCACCGCCTACATGGACTCGACCCCAATCGTTGCCATAACCGGGCAGGTAGCGCGTCCCTTCATTGGGCGCGATGCGTTTCAGGAAACCGACGTCATTGGCGTCACACAGCCCATCACTAAGTATAACTTTTTAGTGCGCAAAATTGAAGACCTGGCCGATACCGTCCACGAAGCTTTCAGGCTCGCGCGCGGTGGCCGTCCGGGGCCGGTACTCATCGACGTCCCGAAAGATGTGCAGCAGGGCAAATCACTCTATCGCCCAACGGCTGCCGTCAACTCGCTGGAGTACTTCCGCGCCACGCGCGCGCCGCAGCTCTCACCGGCAGCCATCGCGCAGGCCGTCCGCCTGATCGCGGAGGCGCAGCGCCCGCTGATCATGTGCGGGCACGGCGTCATCCTATCCGGAGCTTATGCCGAACTGCTGGCTTTCGCCGAAAAAACCGGCATTCCCGTCATCACCACGTTGCTCGGACTCAGTGCCTTCCCTGAGACGCACCCACTGGCGCTGGGTATGCCCGGAATGCACGGGCCTGCACACGTCAATCGCGCTATCGGCACCGCCGATCTGATCATCGGCGTCGGCCTGCGCTTCGATGACCGCGTCACCGGCAAAGTGAGCGAATTCGCGCCCCACGCGCGGTTCATTCACATCGACATCGACGCCTCCGAGATGCACAAAGTCAAAGTCGCCGCTGTTCCGCTTGTATCAGACGCGAAAGCAGCGCTTTCTACGCTTGCCCAGGTCGCGGAACCAGCCGAACATAGCCTCTGGCTATATGAAATACGCGGCTGGGAAGAGAGCGAACAGCAGCGGCTCATAAACATCAAGCGCAACGACGAGTATCCCGATCCCATCAGCATCCTCGACGCCATCCGCGAGGAAACTCATGGCGAGGCAGTGATCGTCAGCGACGTGGGCCAGCACCAGATGTGGACGGCGCGCTGCTACACCTGGACGCGCCCCAACAGCCATATCACCTCCGGCGGACTCGGCACGATGGGCTTTTCCCTGCCAGCCGCCATGGGCGTCAAGATGGGGATGCCGGATGCGGATGTCTGGGTCGTGGCCGGCGACGGCGGCATTCAGATGAACATCCAGGAACTGGCGACGCTCAAACAGCAGGGCATTACCGTCAAAGTCGCTATCATGAACAACGGCTATCTGGGCATGGTGCGGCAGTGGCAGAAATTTTTTCACGCGGGCAACTACTCGGAGACGCCTATTACCGGCCCGGACTACGTCAAGTTGGCAGACGCCTATGGCCTCGTCGGAATGCGCATCACACGGCGCGAGGACGTGCGTGAAGCAGTGCGCAAGGCGATGGCGACCGAGGGTACGGTGATCGTCGAATTCATCATTGAGTCCGAAGCGAACGTCTTCCCCATGGTCGCGCCTGGCTGCGCTATCACGAACATGATTGAAGAAACAGGAGAGGAAAACGCCGCTTATGACTAATCAAGCTGCTCTTCCCCCACGCGCAGGTCAAGCGAATGCGCCCAATGAAAGCGCGCGTTCGCATATTCTGGTCTTGTTCGCCAACGATAAGCATGGCGTGCTTGACCGCATCGTTGGCCTGCTGCGCCGCCGCCGCGCCACCGTGCAGACATTTTCTGTTGGTCGCAGCGAATTGCCCAACATGGTGCGCGTGACGGTCGTCACGGACGACTCCGAAGTGGGAGTCGAACAGCTGGTAGAGCAGCTACGCAAGATTGTCGATGTCCGACACATCATCAATTTACCCAGAGAAGAGGCTGTCGCGCGCGAACTGGCGCTGATCAAAGTCAGCAGCAGTGCCGGGCAGCGCAGTGCCATCATCGAACTTGGTCATCTGTGCGGCGCGCACCCGGTCGATATTGACCAGGAAACGGTCACGCTGGAAGTGACCGGCAACGCTGAGAAAATAGAGAAGCTGGTTGCCCAATTGCAGCCATACGGCATTCGCGAAGTCGCCCGTACCGGGTACGTGGCAATGACGCGCGGAGCCACCGTCGAGTATCTCAACGCCCTGGATGAGCCGGGCGCATCGTCAGACGCTGAGTGAACGACTAGTGAATGACAAGTGAGTGAAAGTGAACGAAAGGAACAACGACTCATGCCCAATGTTTATTATGACGCGGACGCGAACCTTGAATTGATCCAGAAGAAGCAAGTCGCCGTGATCGGTTATGGCAGCCAGGGCCACGCCCACGCGCTGAACATGCACGACAACGGCTGCAACGTCGTCGTCGGCCTGCCCATTGGCAGCAAGAGCCGCGCGAAGGCGGAAGCCGATGGATTGAAGGTGACGACCGCTGCAGCGGCAGCCGAGCAAGCTGATGTGATCATGATCCTGATCCCCGACGAGAAGCACAAAGAGGTTTTTGAGCGCGACATCCGCCCCGGCCTCGCTCCCGGCAAGATGATCATGACCGCGCACGGCTTCAGCCTGCACTATTCGCAGATCGTGCCGCCGCCCGATGTTGACGTAGCGATGGTCGCGCCGAAAAGCCCCGGCCACATGCTGCGCCGCCTGTTCGTGGAAGGCGTGGGTGTTCCCGCCCTGTGGGCCGTTCACCAGGACGCCACCGGAAATGCCGAGGCGCTGACCCTGGCCTACGCGCGCGCCATCGGCACCACCCGCGCCGGTGTGCTGCGCACCACCATTGCCGAGGAGACTGAGACCGACCTCTTCGGCGAGCAGGCCGTCCTGTGCGGCGGCGTCACCTCGCTGATCCGCTCCGGCTTCGAAATACTGGTCGATGCGGGATATCAGCCGGAAGTAGCATACTTTGAATGCCTGCACGAAATGAAACTGATCATTGACCTCATGTACCAGGGCGGCATGGGCTATATGCGCTACTCGATCAGCGATACCGCCGAATTTGGCGACTACGTCTCCGGCCCGCGCATCATCGACGAGGGCGTGCGCGACGAGATGCGGAAAGTGCTGCATGATATTCAGAGCGGCGCTTTTGCCACGCGCTGGATTCTCGAAAACCTGGCGGGCCGTCCCAGCTTCAACGCCATGCGCCGCTCCAACGCGGAACACCAGATCGAGCGCGTCGGTACTGAGCTGCGCGCGATGATGCCCTGGCTCAACGCCCCTAATAAGAAGGCCGAGATTACAAACACGGCTCAGCAGCCGGCAATCGCTGAGCCAAAACAACCATAAACGTCACGCGAGCAGGCAACATTGTTGTTGCCCGCCGTCAGGATAGTATTATCCTGTTTTATTGCTTACTCTCATTACTTTCAAGGAGGAACAACAAATGGTAGACCCCGCGGTAGTTCGAATTTTTGACACAACTTTGCGCGATGGAGAGCAGTCGCCCGGCGCAACGATGACGGCTGAAGAGAAGATTCAGGTTGCTGAACAACTGGTGCGCCTCAACGTGGACATCATCGAGGCTGGCTTCCCTGCCGCTTCGCCGGGCGACCTGGCCGCCGTCAAAGAAGTAGCGCGTCACACACGCGGCTCTGACGTGGCGATTGCCGCGCTGGCTCGCGCCAACCAGAGCGATATTGACGCGGCGTGGGAAGCTGTACGCGAGGCGGATCGCCCCGTGATCCACGTCTTCATGGCTACATCGGATATTCATCTGACGCACAAGTTCAAGATCGACCGCGACACGGCGCTTGATCAGATACGAAAATCGGTGACGTATGCGCGCAAACTCTGTCCGACCATTGAGTTTTCGGCGGAGGACGCCACGCGCAGCGACTGGGAGTATCTGTGCCGCGTCTTCGAAATAGCGATCCGGTGCGGCGCGACGACGATCAACATCCCCGATACCGTTGGCTACACCATGCCGCACGAGTACGAGGCGCTCTTCCGTCACCTGCAAGAGCATGTCCCTGGCATGAGCGAGGTGGTCATGAGCGCGCACTGTCACAACGACCTGGGCGTGGCAACGGCGAACACGCTGGCGGCCATCAAAACTGGCGCGCGGCAGGTGGAAGTCACCATCAACGGCCTGGGCGAGCGCGCGGGCAACACCGCGCTGGAAGAGGTTGTCATGGCCCTGCGCACGCGCCCGGATTACTTCGACAACCTTGATACGCGCGTCAACGCGCAGGAGTTCCTGCCTGCCAGCCAGTTGGTGAGCCAGTTGACAGGCATCCCGGTGCAGCCCAACAAGGCCATCGTCGGCGCGAACGCCTTTGCGCACGAGGCCGGCATTCACCAGGACGGTATGCTCAAGAACCGCATGACCTACGAGATCATGACGCCGCAATCTGTCGGCTGGGAGGAGACCAAACTTGTCCTGGGCAAACATTCCGGGCGGCACGGCCTGGACGCGCGCCTGCGACAACTCGGCTATCGTCTGAACGCCGAGGAACTCAAAGTCGCCTATCGCCGCTTCGTTGCGGTGGCCGATCAGAAGAAGCACGTCAGCGACGCCGATCTGATCTTTATCGTCGAAAGCGGTATGGAGACGCCCGCGGCAATCTAATGGCAATCTCATAGAATGTTTCGATAAAACGACACGCTGTGGAGGCGCAATGCATTAGGCTCCCACAGCGTATATGGAGCAAACCCAATGACCCAGACCCAAGCGCAACAAACAACAGCGGCACAAAACGGGCATACCGCCGGGGCTAAAGCGGAAGCGCCGAAAATACCCGTGCTTAGCTCTGACGAGGGCTACGCCTACTTCGAGGGCAAGATCGTTCCCATGAACGAGGCCAAAATCAGCATCGCCACACACGCCCTGCAATACGGCACGGCCTGCTTCGAGGGCATCCGCGGCTACTGGAACGCCGGGCAAGAGCAGCTTTACCTGCTCAAAATGCGAGAGCATTACCAGCGCATGGCAAACTCCTGGAACGTGCTGCGGATGCATCCCCAGGAGAGCTTCGACGACCTGTGCCGCATCACCGTCGAATTGGTACGGATGCATGGCTTCCGCTCGGATGTCTATGTGCGCCCCCTCACCTATAAAGCGGCGCGCACCATCAAACTGACGCTCAGTTCGCTGGAAGACAGCGTCGCCATATACTGCTTCGCAATGGGCAACTATGTCGATATCAGCGCGGGTCTGAGCGTCTGCACCTCGTCGTGGCGGCGCGCCAACAGCAACGCCATGCCTGTGCGCGCCAAAGTCACCGGCGCGTATATCAATAGCTCGCTGGCCGTGGACGACGCCACCGCCGCCGGGTTCGACGAGGCGATCTTGCTGACGCATGACGGCACAGTTTCCGAAGGCAGTTCGTGCAACCTGTTCATCATGCGCAACGGCAAGCTGGCAACGCCCGCCCTCTCCGAAGATATCCTGGAGGGCGTGACGCGCAATTGCCTGATCGACATGATTGGCCGCGCCTTCGGCATGACCGTTGACGAGCGGCGCATCGACCGCACGGAACTCTACGCGGCTGAGGAAATCTTCCTGTGCGGCACAGGCGTGCAGGTATCACCAGTCACCTCGGTTGACCGGCGTCCCGTCGGAACAGGCCAGCCGGGATCGTTCACGATGAAGCTGCAATCGCTCTATCTCGCGGCCTGCCGGGGCGAGAATCCAGATTATCAGGACTGGGTCACGCCGGTGTATATGTAGGGGCAGCGGCTTGTCCCTGTTACATTAGCGGTTGTACATTTTAGGAGAAAATTATGCGTTCGGATCAGATTAAGCTCGGCTTTGAACGGGCGCCGCACCGGGGCTTGCTGCGCGCAACCGGCGTGGTGGGCGAAAACGATTTCAAAAAACCGTTCATAGCAGTCTGCAACTCCTATGTGGATATCATTCCCGGTCATGTCCACCTGCAAGCCTTCGGCAAGTTCGTCAAAGAGGCTATCCGCGCGGCGGGCGGCATTCCCTTCGAGTTCAATACCATCGGCGTCGATGATGGTATCGCGATGGGCCATATCGGCATGAAATATTCGCTGCCCAGCCGCGAACTGATCGCCGACAGTGTCGAGACGATGATCGAGGCGCACCGCTTCGATGGCATGGTCTGCATCCCCAACTGTGATAAGATCGTGCCGGGGATGCTCATGGGCGCGATGCGCTGCAATATCCCAACTATCTTCGTGAGCGGCGGCCCCATGGCGGCAGGCAAGCTGGCGGATGGGCGCTCGATTGACCTGATCACGGTCTTCGAGGGCGTGGGCGCATACCAGGCGGGCAAAATCAACGACCAGGAACTGTTGGAATTGGAGCAGCAGGCGTGTCCGGCCTGCGGCTCGTGCGCGGGCATGTTCACCGCCAACTCGATGAACTGCCTGATGGAGGCGTTGGGCCTGGCGCTGCCCGGCAACGGCACGTACCTTGCCACCAGCGAGCAGCGCAAAGAACTGGCACGCGAAGCCGGACGCACGATCATGCGCCTGATCGAGGCCAACTTGACGACGCGCCAGATCGTCAACGCCGACAGCATTGATAACGCCTTCGCGCTGGACATGGCGATGGGCGGCTCTACCAATACCGTCCTGCACACGCTGGCGATTGCGCGCGAAGCCGGGATCGCATATTCGTTGGAACGCATCAACGAAGTTGCGGCGCGCACGCCGCATTTGTGCAAAGTCAGCCCTTCAAGCAACTGGCACATGGAAGATGTCGATCGCGCGGGCGGCATCAGCGCCATTCTGAAAGAGCTTGCCAAAAAGCCGGGTACGCTCACCCTGGCTCGCCCCACGGTCACGCTGAAAACGCTGGGCGAGAATATCGCCGGGGCGGAGATTGCCGATCACGAGGTCATCCATACCATCGACAACCCTTATAGCGAGCGCGGCGGCCTCGCCATCCTCTTCGGCAACCTGGCTCCCGACGGCGCGGTCGTCAAAGTCGGCGCGGTCGATCCCGCGATGCGCCGCCACTATGGCCCGGCGCGCATCTACGACTCGCAAGAAGCCGCTAGCGCGGGCATTCTCAACAGGCAAGTAAAGGCAGGGGACGTGGTGGTGATCCGCTACGAGGGGCCGCGCGGCGGGCCAGGAATGCAAGAGATGCTCGCGCCGACCGCCAACATCATGGGAATGGGACTCGGCGACAAGGTGGCGCTGATCACCGATGGGCGTTTCTCCGGCGGCACGCGCGGCGCGTGCATCGGACACGTCTCGCCCGAAGCCGCCGCCGGCGGTCCACTTGCCGCGCTCGTCGATGGCGACATGATTCACATCGACCTGGAGGAACGCCGCCTTGACGTCGCTCTCTCGCCTGAGCAGATTGAGGAGCGCCTGCGCAGCGCTCAATCGCCCAAAGAGCGCGTCAGCAGCAAATGGCTGCGCCGCTATGCCTCGTTGGTCACATCAGATATTCTATTGCCAGATATGGTAGAATAGTGTCAGTTGAAAGAAGGAAACATGATGCATCAATCAGGAGAAAGGCAGGGAGCAAGCGATGGCACTGGTATTACCTGCCTCAGTTACGGTACGCACGCCCGCCACGTCGGCGAACCTCGGACCTGGCTTCGATAGCCTGGGGCTCGCGCTGCAATTGTATAACCGCTTTGAAGTTTCCGTTGAGAAAGCTGGAGAAACGCCAGAAAGCGATGATAGCGACCCTCATCTTCCATATATCAAGCCATGTATCAAGATAGATGGCGAGCTGGGCGCGAGCCTCTCTACCGGCCCCGATAACCTGTTTCTCCGCGCCTTCAGCCTGCTTTTTGAACGACAGCACATTGTCTTACCAGAATATCTCCACATTCGCATGGATATCCACATCCCGCCGGGGTGTGGCTTAGGCAGCAGCGCGACGGCGGTAGTTGGCGGATTGGTGGCTGCCAACGAATTCCTCTTTTTCCGGGATCGCGCATTACCCAAAGAAGACCTGTTAGAATTCGCCGTGGAAGTTGAGGCAGGCAATCACCCCGACAATGTCGCCCCGGCTCTGCTGGGTGGCCTTGTCGCCACAATGAATGTCGAGGGCAAGATTCGCGCCGTGAAAACGCCGTTTCCCGACGAGTTGAAAGCCGTCATCTTCACCCCCTCGTTTCCGATGGATACTGTCGCGGGACGCAAACTGCTCCCCGCCAGCTATCCCAAAGCCGATGTCACGTTCAACACCGGCAGAGTCGCGCTGCTGCTCACGGCCCTCCAGACCGGAAAATACGAGTTGATCGGCGAGGCCATGCAGGATCGCCTGCACCAGCCCTACCGGCAGGCGCTTTTTCCCGCCATGCCCGCTATCATCAATGCTGCCGTGGCCGCCGGAGCGCACGGCGCGAGCTTATCGGGCGGCGGTTCATCATTGATCGCGCTGGCGAGCGCGCGCTTTCACGAGATTTTGCGCGCGATGGTAGAGACCGCCGCGGCGCATGGTGTCACCGGCACAGGCATGATCTTGCGCGCCGACCAGGCTGGAGCGCGCGTGCTTAAATCTTCACGCCGCCCGGCTCGCAAGGGAACGCAGAGACGCCCGGCTACTCAATACTACTGGCCGCCTGATATGCCAGGCAAGGAGCGTCCGCTTTATGAATGATACCTTGTCCGCGCAAGCCGTCGGAGCCTTGCATACCGTCTCGTTGCGCTGCGTGGAATGCGCTACACTCTATCCCGCCATAGAAAACAGCGCGCTTCCACGCTATCGCTGCGACTGCGGCGGCGTCCTGGACGTCGAAATGAATATCGCGCAGCCGGTAGAGACAGCCAGCATCTCCCAGCCCGACGGGGCGCAATGGCGTCAACTGTTCGACGAACGCGCTTCTACCCCTCCTATCTGGTCGATCAGCGATGAGCGGATGCTGCTCGATCAGAGCGGCGTCTGGCGTTACCGCGAGCTGATCCTGCCCGCGCCCGAAGAGGATATTGTGAGCCGACCGGAGGGCAACACGAGCCTCTACCCGGTTGGCATGGAAAACTGCGGCCCTGGTCGGCCAGGACACCGGCGCATCGGCCTCTACGCCGATCTGGAGCAACTCTTCCTGAAGCACGAGGGCGAGAATCCGACGGGCAGCTTCAAGGATCGCGGCATGACCGTTGGCGTAACAATGGCGCGCATCATAGGAGCGCAGGCCGTGGCGTGCGCATCGACCGGCAACACCTCCGCTTCGCTGGCATCCTATGCCGCGCAAGCCGGAATGCGCGCTATCGTGTTCCTGCCTGCCGGCAATGTCGCGGCTGGCAAGCTGGCACAATCGCTCGCGTATGGCGCAACAACGATCCAGATCAACGGCGACTTCGACGAGGCCATGAAGCTGGTCGAGCAAGTCTGCGGCGAGTTGGGCATCTACTTGCTCAATTCGCTCAATCCGTTCCGCATCGAAGGACAAAAAGGCATCGGCTTCGAGATCATGCAGCAACTCGATTGGCAGACTCCTGACTGGATCGTGCTGCCCGCCGGAAACCTGGGCAATATCTCGGCTATAGGAAAAGCGTTCAGACAAGCCTGCGAGCTCTCGCTGATCAGCCATATGCCGCGCTTCGCCGCGATTCAAGCGGCAGGAGCCAACCCTTTCTATCGCAGTTTCAAACAATGCTTCGCGCAGCGCGAACAGGTTCACGCTCAAACCATCGCCACGGCCATCAAGATCGGCAACCCGGTGAGCTACACGCGCGCGCGCCGGGTCATCGAGGAGAGCAACGGTGTTGTAGAGGAAGTAACAGACGAAGAGATTTTAGCTGCCAAAGCAGTAATCGATCGCGCAGGTATCGGCTGCGAGCCTGCTTCGGCGGCCACGCTGGCAGGTATCCGCAAGCTCGTGGCCCAGCGAACGATCAGACGCGACGAGCGCGTCGTCGGTGTCCTGACCGGCAACCTGCTCAAAGATAGCCAGACCGGCATCCCGCCATACCAGCAGCAGACGCTGGTGGAGGCGAATATCGATGCCGTGCGGAAAGTACTCTTCGCCCAATAGTGTCTATGGCGTGTTATCCGAAAGAATAATCCGCGCAGTACGTTTAAATGAAAAGTATGCCAGCGCCCACTGAAACATGACAATAAAACGATTTCGATACCCGATCAGGAAAAAGATGTGGACGAAAAGCCACATAACCCACGCGGGAAAACCCGCCAGCCGCATCTTTCCCAGTGCCACTACACCATAAGAACGTCCCACCGTCGCAAGCGTTCCTCTACTATGATAACGGAACGCTTGTTTGTGTGCCTTCCCGGCAACCCTATCGGCAATTACTGAAGCGACGCAGCGACCTTCCTGGATCGCGACAGGAGCAAGTCCTGGTAGAGTCTTTCCTTTCTGCATAACACTGGCATTGTCGCCAATGACAAAGATGTTTGGATATCCAGCGATGCTCAGGTCCCTCAGAACCTTGACGCGGCCAGCGCCATCCAGCTCAGCGCCAAGCCACTTACCGGCAGAAGAGCCGCGCACGCCTGCCATCCAAACGACGGTCTTCGCAGCCAGATGCTCGCCCGCAATTACGACCCCATGTTCATCAACAGCTTCGACCGCCGCGCTCGTTCTCACTTCGACACCCCGTTGGATAAGCGCCTCATGCGCTTTTTTCGCCAGCGTCTCGGGAAACGTCGGCAGTATTCTCGGCCCGGCTTCGACGAGGAGAACGCGGGCCAACGCTGGATCGATATGTCGAAAATCAGATACTAAAGCCTTATGCGCCAGTTCTGCAACAGCGCCCGTCATTTCGACACCCGCCGCCCCAGCGCCGACCACTACAAATGTTAACAGCTCCTGGCATTTCTCCGGGTCCTTTTCCTGTTCAGCAGCCTCGAAAGAGAGCAAAATTTTGTGCTGAATAGCCGTCGCATCCTGTAACGTTTTGAGTCCGGGCGCGAATTGCTCCCACTCATCGTGTCCGAAATAATTGTGCCGTACCCCTGTTGCCAGCACCAGGTAGTCATATGGTATCGATAGATCGTGCATCAAGACGCGCTGCCCTTGCACATCCACGCCCGTCACCTCTGCCAGCATCACCTCCGTATTGCGTTGTTTCCCCAGGACACCACGAATCGGTGATGAGATGTCAGCAGGGGATAGAGACGCGGTGGCGACCTGATACAACAAAGGCTGGAAGAGGTGATGATTGGTCCGGTCGATCACAGTCACCCTTACGGGTGCGTTGCGCAATCCCTGCGCGGCGTGTAATCCGGCAAATCCCGCCCCAACAATGACGACGTGAGGAACGGCAGCCATCAGATCTTTCCTCCTCTGGTTTACCAGCAAGCTATAGAGGAGCCAGGCGAGAAAATAACGGTCACGCTTATGCAGGGCAAGGCTTGCTTTACTTTGCCCTGCATAAGCGTGACCGTTATTTTCTCGCTTCTTGCAACTTCTTATAATGCGCGACAAGGTCCTGCTGCACGTTCGCCGGAACCTCTTCGTACTCGTAGAACTCCATGGTGAAAGAACCGCGCCCCTGAGTAATCGAGCGTAGATCGGTGGCATAGTGCAGCATCTCAGCCTGCGGCACATTGGCAGTAATCTGCTGCATGCCGTTGCCGGTAGGAACCATGCCTAGCACGCGCCCGCGCTTGGTGTTGATGTCGCTCATCACATCGCCCATGTTGC
>Ga0207416_1000660_pt1 | contig 55120 bp, 54 predicted proteins | sample PaiPotPPM11metaG_FD_184107 | JGI IMG/M metagenome (GOLD analysis project Ga0207416, IMG submission 184107) | Iron sulfur acid spring bacterial and archeal communities from Banff, Canada, to study Microbial Dark Matter (Phase II) - Paint Pots PPM... ... | reverse complement strand
TCAAGGGCGAAAGCTACCGGCTTCGCAAGCGCAAAAGAGGTTCGGGCGCTTCCCCGCCGTAGCGAAGCGCCTGGGTGGGTCCGCCTTAACGCGGTCAAACTGGGTCCGCCTTATCCCGGCGCCGACACCCGCTTAGCGCAGGGCTGCAGGGGTATAAACACCACAGCAAGTCCGGACAATGGAGAATATAGCCATGCGAACGGTCCTCGCTCTGACCGTCGCCCTCGCCTCGCTCGGCCCACTTGTGGTGCGGGCTCAAGGCGATCCTTACGCCGATCTCAATGCGGCGCGTTCCGCCTTCGCGCGCGTTCAGTCGGCTCGTGCCGTTCAAACGTTCAGCAACGGCGAAGTCGCAACTGTTTCATATCAAGCGCCGGACCGCTACCGGATCGTTTTGCCTACATCGCAAGTCATCTTTGCGGGCAACGTCGAGTACGGCAAGAAGTCCGGCATGTCGTGGGTCAAGATGCCCAATGCCCCGCGGTACAAACTCATTGTCGAGAATCTTTGGCAGTTCGCGGGCGATCCGGCAATCGACGTGCGGCAGCTGGACAAAGTGACGCCGCTCGGCACGAGAACAGTCGGAGGAGTGACGCTGCGCGGATATCGTCTGCAATCGATTCCCGACGGCAGGCTCAAGACGGTCTGGATCGGTCCCGAGAACTTGCCCGTCGACGTGCAGATCGATCTCGGAGGCGACCGAACGGTCAGCGTCCACTACATGGACTACAACGCGCCGCTATATATTGGGACGCCGCTGTAGCAGCTAGACCATCCGCGCTCTCCGCTCGGAGCGGATGAGATGCGAGAGCACGAACGAGACCGCCATCATAATCAGCGCACCGATGAGGGCCGGCGTAAAGCCGTCGACCCTTAGTCCGGGCGTGATCCACACGACGAGCCAGAACATCAGCGCGTTGAGCACGATGATGAAGAGACCCAGCGTGATGATCGTGAGCGGCAGCGTGATGATCAGCAGAATCGGCCGGACGATCGCATTGACTAGCCCGAAGATGATGGCTGCGATTATGGCGGCGCCAAAGTTCACGATGTGGAAGCCCGGGACGAACATTGCGATCAAGTAAAAAACGATCGCGTTAATGATCAGCCGGAGTAGCAGGGTCATCGTTCCTCCATCAGTGCGGCCTTGATCTGAGCGGCCAGCGCAGGCGTCATGCCTTTGACCGCCGCGATTTCATCGACGTTCGCGCGTTTGATTGCGGGCAGAGAACCGAACGCCGTAAGCAGGCGCTTCTTGCGCACCGGTCCGACCCCTGCCAGCTTGTCCAAACCCGAATGAACCATCCCTTTAGCGCGCCGCGTGCGATGATAGGTCACCGCAAACCGGTGCGCCTCGTCGCGGATGCGCATCACCAAGTGCAGAGCCGCCGAGTTGGCCGGTAGGACGATCGGTTCGGACTGGTGGGCCAGATAGAGCCATTCATGCTCTTTAGCGAGCCCCGCCACGGGTATGCCGGTCATATCCAGCTCCTCCAACACCGCAAGAACCGCGGAGAGCTGGCCTTTCCCGCCATCGATCAGCAAGAGATCCGGTTTCTGGTTGAATTTCTCTTTCCCGGCAAGCTGTGCGGCCAGCGCACCGGCCTGCCCATCTTCCCCGCGCCGTTCCCGGACGTCGGCATCGGTCCTCGCGCGAAGATACCGCAGCCGCCGGCGCAGCGTCTCCTGCATCATGGCGAAATCGTTCGGCCCGCGATCGTATTGGATCTTGAATTTGCGGTACTCGCTCTTTTTTGCGCGCCCTTCGACGAACACGACCATGGAACTCACAGGGTTGGTTCCTTGAATATTAGAGACGTCGTAGCACTCGATGCGACGCGGCGGTTCGGGCAATTCCAGCGCATTCGCCAACTCGGTCAGCGAGCGCGCCTTCGCACTCTCTTCAACTTCCTGATGCGCTAAGAAGGCCCTGAGGTTCTGCTCGGCGTTCTTCTGAACGAGCTTGAGAAATTGAGCGCGGTCGCCTCGCTGCGGCACGAGCGTCCGTACGCGAACGCCTTTGATCTCCGTCAGCCAGCTCTCGATCACGCTCGCATCGGGCGGCTGCGCCTGCACGAGCACTTCCTTTGGAATGGCGCTTGCGGCGCTGCGCGCACGGCGGCGTTCGGGAACGGGCGCCTGATTATCTCGGGCCGCGCGCAGATGCGCAAGCGGAGAAACGCCGGACGGTTCCGGTGCGCCGGCGGTTCGCGCGGTGTAAAACTGTTTGAGAAACTCGCTGAACAGAACGGCATCGGACTGCTCGTGCACGCCGTCCAAGATGAAGTGCTCCTGGCCGATCAGCTTGCCGCCGCGCACGAGAAAGACTTGCATGCACGCCTGTCCCTGCGCCCGCGCCAGCCCGATCAGGTCCATGTCCAGGCGCGAACGCCAGACGACTTTTTGATCCTCGGTGACCCGCCGGACCTGCACGATGCGGTCGCGCATGCGGGCGGCGGTTTCGAAGTTGTACGATCCGGCCGCGGCGACCATCTCGCCCTGAAGGCGCGAGAGCAGCGCCTCCTGTTTTCCCTCGAGAAAAAGCACCACTTCCTCGATCATGCGGTCGTAGTCGTCTTGGCTCTGGTAGCCCACGCACGGCGCTAAGCACCGTTTGATGTGATACTGCAGACACGGACGGCGCCGTCTTCCGTCGATCGGTTCGGGACAAGTGCGAAGCGGAAAGACCAGCCGCACGAGATCGATCAGCTCCCGCAAGCCGTGCGCGTTCGTGTACGGGCCGAAGTACCGCGCTCCATCGTCCTTGACGACGCGCGTGAACACCACTCGAGAAAATGATTCATTCGTCACCTTCAGATATGGGTACCGCTTGTCGTCGCGCAGACGCACGTTGTACGGCGGCTGGTAGCGCTTGATGAGATTGGCTTCCAGGATCAGCGCTTCGACCTCGTTCGTCACGACGATCGTTCGCACGTCCACGACGCGCTCGACCATCGCCTGCGTGCGCACGTGATGGACGCTGCTCTCCTGGAAGTACGACCGCACGCGACCGCGCAAAGAGACGGCCTTGCCGATATACAGGACGTCGCCGCCCTCGGCGACCATCATGTACACGCCGGGTGCGTCGGGAATCTGCGCGAGCGTTTCGCTCAGCGGCGCGCGAACGAGGGTCGCCATAAAAGCGAGTATACGCTATGGGAGGAGGAACAGCTATGGAAAAGATCGATCGCCGAGCGTTCTTGAAGTCCGCTGCCGGAACGGCAGCACTCGGTACGCTGGAGTTTTCAAGCGCCGCGCCGGCGCGTGCCGCAGTTGGACCGGTATTTCTCTCGACTTGGCCGCACGGAAAACCCGCCAACGAGAAAGCGGCTGCGGTCCTCGCTTCGGGCGGCTCGCTGCTCGATGCGGTCGAGCGCGGAATCAACGTCCCGGAGAACGATCCCAACGTGCAAAGCGTCGGCTACGGCGGCCTCCCGAATGCGGAAGGCGAGGTCGAACTCGACGCCGCGATCATGGATGGAACGCGCCATCGCACCGGCGCAGTCTGCAACCTTCACAAGATCAAGAACCCTATTTCCGTTGCGCGCCTGGTGATGGAACGCACGCGTCACACGACGATGGCCGGCGATGGCGCCTTTCGCTTTGCGATCGCGATGGGATTCAAAGCCGAACAACTGCTTACGCCCAAGAGCTTGGAGGCGTGGCTGAAGTGGAAGAACACGCCCAATCATAAGACATTTTGGATCGATCGCGAGCACCACGACACGATCGGCATGCTGGGCACGGATGGGCGCGGCCGCGTGGTTTCGGGATGCTCGACGAGCGGTTTGGCGTGGAAGATTCCCGGACGCGTCGCCGACTCGCCGCTCGTCGGCTCTGGCGTCTATGCGGACGATAATGCAGGCGCAGCTTCGGCAACCGGCGACGGCGACGTCATGCAGAACTACTGCACCAGCGTGCGCATCGTGATGCTAATGCAGAGCGGAATGCATCCGCAGGAGGCCTGCGAAGCTTGTTTACGCTTCATGGCGCGCACGAATTCGGCGACGAAAAAAGCTGAAGCCGGCGTCATCGCGATCGATCCGCAAGGGCGGATCGGCGCTGCAAGCATGAACTCGACTTATCCGGTAACCTACGCGCTCTGGCGAGAGGCGCAGAGCACGCTGCACACGGCGAAGGCGGTGTTCTAGCGGCTAGGCTGACGTGCGCTTTTTAAAACGGCGTCGCACGATCATTAGGAGAGACGCCGCGGTTAAATTCGATCAGTTTTGGAAGCGGTGTAGCCGGGCGGCGTTTTCGGTCCCTTCGGCCAATCGTTGCGGCGCTGCCAATCAACGATTCCAAAACGGCATTCATTGCAGGTTGCCATGCCGGCGGGCGGCGTTCGCAATGCGCAAACGATGCATTTTCCTTGCGCCCGCGCGCGTTCGCGCTGCTCGCGCTTCTTTATCCTGAGATACGCGCGGCGCTCCAACGATGCAGCCATTTACGCTGTTACTAGATTGCCCTCAAGATGTTGAGGAAACGCAAGGCCGCGATCTTCTGCAAACATGCGAGCCTGTGCAAGCGTTTTGTCATCGAAGCCAAGTACTTCAATGCCGAGAACGTTTCCGGCATCATCCAGATCGGCGGCGACCCGCCCGTCGTGCCAGACGTCAAGCGTGCCGGCGACTTCGCCAAGACGATACGAGACGTAGCCCGCATTCGCTTCGAGATCAACGCGCACGCCCAGCGGTTTTGTCATGTGTTCCCCCTCTTGCGCCAATCTGCCCATGCGACGGTGATGACCATTCCATTCGTCCCAACCGTGACTCGTATCCGATAGCCACTTTTGGGTCCGTATCCCCAGAGGTTCGTCGCGCCCTCATCACCAGGAGCCGACTTATCCGGATTTCAGAACCGCCTCGGCGTCGGACTGCGGAATCGCCCGCAGGGTCATTTGGTCGATGGCGTGTTTCGTGAACATTCTCGCAGACGGCGCCCTTATGTCAACAGTATAAGCTCTTCTGGCCTTATGTCAACAGGTATGTGCGGCCATAATTTACGGGACGAAAGGCAAGCAGAATGAAGCTTCAATAAATGGGGCCGCAAATGGGGCCGCGCACTTTCGCGCGCGGAAATCTCTCGCGGTGGTGGGTGCTCGAAGCCGAAGCACTCGCTTCAATGGGGCCGCGCACTTTCGCGCGCGGAAATTTGGAGGGCTATCCGCTGCTATTCTTCGGCCGATCGCTTCAATGGGGCCGCGCACTTTCGCGCGCGGAAATGACCGAAGAAACCCGTATCGATGCCGCGGACCTCACCGCTTCAATGGGGCCGCGCACTTTCGCGCGCGGAAATTTGCGAGAACGATTTTGATGCCGGTATCGCCCGCGTTGGCTTCAATGGGGCCGCGCACTTTCGCGCGCGGAAATATCTTCGATGGCGCTTGCCGATCCGTCGATGCCGGCGCTTCAATGGGGCCGCGCACTTTCGCGCGCGGAAATCATGGTAGGAGCACATCGCGTCCCAGCGTCCAGGCAGCTTCAATGGGGCCGCGCACTTTCGCGCGCGGAAATGGCGTACTTCGATCGGCCAATCACCACGGCCATTTCTGCGGCACTTTTCGAGCACCCCTCTCGCTAGTCTCAGGGGCTAGGTGGATAACGCCTCCGAACCTCCAAAAAAGCCGGTTTCCACCGGTTCGAGCATCTACGTGGGCACGTTGCGCCGTCGGGCCGCTCGACGCTAAACGATCACTGCTGCTGGCGAGGAAGGCACACTTTGACGCCCAAAGATCTGCATCGGCGGTATCCAGCTTTCGCGGTCCGCGACAGTGCCGATGTCGAGGATAACAACGCGATCGATTTTCGCATCGATCAACCGTTCGATTCTCGCGGCGAGGCGAACCCGATCTTCTCGTCGCAGCACGCACGAGAAGACGCTATATTGGAGAGGTCGCCCGAACGCTTTTGCGAGTTTATGCATTTCGCGCAGCCGTTTTGCATCGGCAATGTCGTACGATAGGAGGTAGGCGCGCATAGCGGTTTAGCGAGTCATGAAAGGCGGATACGCCGGGATGTCGCCCTGGATCGTACGCGCGAGAAGGCGTGCTTGAACCATCAGAGCACGGCGATATGTCACGCTATAGTCGAACGTCGGGTGTACGATGCTCGACCGTAGCCGACGCTCGATGGCACCGATGAAGACGCGCCGGCCGTCCGTCGTCAGCACGATCGCCCTACCGCGGCGATCAAAATGCGATGCACGGATTTCTTTTATATTTACGAGAGAGAGTACGGTCGAGTCGACAATCAAAGGCCGGAATTCTTCCATCAGATCCAGCGCGAGCGATGGCCGGCCAGCGCGAAGTTTGTGATAAAAACCCAGACCCGGCTCGAAACCAGCTGCAATCACGGCGGCGAGTGCTTCTTTTGCGAGCATCGCGTATCCGAACGACAGCATTGCGTTTACCGGGTCCGTAGGTGGACGACGCGACCGTCCTGCTACCTCGAAGCCGGTGGCGACGTGCAGCATCTCACCCAGGGCTTCAAAATAGAGCCGCGCAGCGTTGCCTTCATAGCCGAGCAGGGATTCGGAATCCGCCGCAGTTTCGATGCGATGGCACAAGAGCGACAACGACTGCTGCGTCGCGCGCGCGGCGTCGCCAAGAGCGCGCCGCACCATCGTGCGCTGATTCCGAACTTTTCCGAAAACGAATGCGCGTGCAAGGCGAAGCGATGCTTCGCTGTCCTGCACAAGTCGGTGCTGGGCAATTCGGAGATCGAGACTGTGATCGTTGACAGAACGCGCGTAGCCGTTCAGCCATCCGCCATAGCTGAGAAAGAACACAGGCACGTCGCGCGTCAGGATCGCTCGCAGCGCCTGCGACGAAACTTGGACGTTGCCGAAGAGCGAGACGCCTGCGAGCTCGAGGAGCGGCATTTCGGCTTGAACCCCTTCCTCGTTGCGAACTTGCACCGTTTCCGCGGTGATGCCGACCCGCTCGCCCGGTTCGAGAATGTAAAGCCAAACGCGGTCGTCTCCGGGAGCGCCGAAGGGGCGAATCTCGCCGACAGCGCGCGCCTGTTCACGTAGGGCGTTGGTTTCGTCCGGTAAACAGATAGCATTGAGCGAACAGCGGCTGCATTTGGGACTGTGAATCAGCGGCGGCGGGATCGTCGCACGTTGCGTTAGGTCCCTCGCCGCGGCAATGGCCTCTAGTGTTTGTGCTACGAGCGCTTCGTCGATCATGACGTCGATGAACCGGTTTGAGGCTGCGTAGTAGATGCGGCCGACATCGCAATCGTATCCGTTCTCGCGCAACAGCAGCGCCTGCAGGCAGATCTGCACGCGCTCGGGATCATACGCACCGGAGTCTGTCGGCGCTACCTTACCGCGCTTGTAGTCGATCGGAACGGCGCGTCCACCTTCCGTCCGGACGAGGTCGATCTTAGCGACGATTCCGAGGCGTTCCGACGCGAGTTCAACAGAGGTTGCTTCGGCTTTGACCTCGGCGTAGTCGTCCGGCAGTTCGCCGCGCTGCTGATCGACGCGGCGATGCACGCGCTCGCCATCAACCGTGTCATAAGAGTGCTCGAATTCACGCTCGACGTGTTCGAGCCAGAACAGCCGCGGGCAGTAGACATACTCATTGATCATGCGCGCCGGAAGAAATTCAGGGGGTGCATCTAAATGGTCGCGCGGTTCGGCGTGGGTAATCATCGGGATGAAGACTATACACCGCTCCGACGACACAGGTGCGTCGCTTGCGGCACCGCGGCCACGCGGGTGCGTTCCGGCTGTGCGGCTTCAGTTTACGGTTACACCAACGCCGCCGTCGATGTCAGTTTACGGTTTTCTACGAAGAGGGAGTCACGTTTTGGCCGCCCAAGGGGATCGTGCTACGGCGCGCCCCTATGGCCGAATCGGGTCGAAGCGGCCAAGACCAAAATGGGCGAGGCTGCCGAGCACCAGTGGGCCTTCAATAGCTTGATCAAATGCCACGGAGGCATGGAATGCCGGCAGAGGACGGCCTCGGTCGTTGCGTGCGCGGACATAATTTAATTCGCGGCGTGAAAGCGCTTTGACGCAGATTTCCTTCGCATGCAAATTTCGACGCGCGATTGCCTTCGCGATTTGTTCCTCCGGAGAGTCAACGATGTGCTTTTCGCCGGTTCCGCGTAGCTTCGGGAAACGGTCGAGCACCAGCGGAGTAGCTGTTTCCCAGTGTGTCGCGCGCGGGGCCGTGATGGAACCGACGGGCTCGGCCAGGAGACCGCCTTTAAGCGCAGCGCCGTCGTACACCACGCGCGTCTTCAACAGCACTTCTTCCGTTTTGCCATCGCAGCCCAGCGGCAGCCACACGTCGAGAGCGTCGATCAAGCCGTCGGCGTCGCGATCGATCGGCAGGAAATGCGCGTGCGCGTGGTCTTTTGCGAGATAGCCGTGGCCTGCGAGCGCCTCGGCAATCTTGCTTGTCGGCAGCGAAGCGAGCAGCGCACTGCGGAATGCCTCAGCAACGCGAATCGTCTGCGATGCAGGAATTAGGCCGCTGATTCCCCTCGGCGAGAGATGGAAGCGGAAGAGATCAATCATCTTAGAATCGGACGAAATAAACCAAGTCCAAGGCTGCTTGCGGAGCCAAGCCGCAACGGACCCATGATGGGTTCGGAGAATGCCAAACGTAGCCGATAACCACGGCGATTACCGAGGAACTGCCGGCGATGAGCACTGCCGGTGTTCGGGACGGCAACCCATTCCGGGCTGCCCATCCCAGTTATTGTGACATCGGAGTTGATGCCGCGCCGCAACAGTTCGCGCCGAATCTGATTGGGAATAGACTCGCGTTCACGCACCAAGCCACGGCGAATGTGGTGGCGGGTGGGAACATACGGCGTAACGGATTCCCACATCAATTCGAGCCGCTGGTCGAAGCTTGCGGGCGGCTTAGTTGAAAGATCAAGCGGAATGAGTTTTACCTGCCAGTCCCATATCGAAGGTGTCGCTGACCATGAAAACGATTTGCATGCCGCGCGATACATTGCCATAATTTCAGTCTGATCAAAAGCCGCTTCCCCGCGACGGACCAGCAAGCGGGTAGGGCGACGATCATTCCACCAAACAAAAAACTCGGTGTGCCGATGCCCTTCAAGTGGCAACCCGCTGCTGTCCTTGCCGATCATGAGCTCTACTTTCGCGCGCAGCCGGGAATCAGCTTGGCGCCAGCTACGCACTGTCCCTTTGCTATGGGCCAGCAGGAGTTCGCGCACGACCTCTGCCTTGTAATGCGCCGTCAGCCTTGAAGTGGCATTCGACTCTGGTACGACGTCCCATAGTATTGCAAATTGTACGAAGTTTGTGCGATGTTCTGAGCGGGCGCGTGACGCTGCATCGTGTAATGGCCTTACTTCCGGAACGCTCGCGTACATCTGGCGGGTGCCGGGCGGGATCTCCCGATCGCGGCCGGATGGATCGTCCGTCCACCGCTCCACATCTTCCCGTGTCGCCTGGGGATCCGGGCATAGCACGGGGTGCAGATCCTCAGACCGCTTTTCAAATAGGCTGCTATTTGGCTTGATGTCGGTTTCCGCCCGTCGAACGACGCTCAGCGATTCGGCTCGACCGAAGTACGTTATTCGCTCGACGCACCGATCTAAGACCGCCAGGAGGGGTGAGCTCCATTGTTCTCCCTCGATAATCCACCAAACCGCGATCTCGCCGTCGCGTGGGACGGCAACATAATTATCCTGAATAAGGCTGGCTCCGTATTGCCGGGCAGCGGACTTTCCTTTGCCCGCCGGTTGCCAGCCGAACTCCACCGGGTGGTACTGCCGAATCGCGATACCGGGACGCGCCTGTGGTGCGAGATGAAACGAGTAGCTGCTGGTGCAAAGTGCTGAGATGAGAGCGTTCAAATCGGTGTCTTCAATCGCCCGCGGGCACTCACGTACCCACTGATACCAACGAGACGTGATTGCGCGAACGAGACGCCACGGACTGGGCGGCCACTCTAGGAATGCTCCGTCGAACGGGTTAAGCCGCCACCGCGTTGCATGAAAGCGCCCGTGCAGAAACGATTGCTGTAGCGTTACCCGCACGACAAGTCACTCCTCGCTCTCGTCGAGTTCCTCGACTTTCTCCTCGATCGCTCCCTTCTCGTCCTTGCCTTCACGGTAAAGTTCACTCGCCGGCCAATACACGTCCGTGACGGGCGGCGCAGGAAATTTTGCGTTTTTGATCGCGGCTCGAATATCGACGTCTAGCGCGATGTCCTCATCGCCGCGCCTTAGCGCCGTTGCTTCAAGGTGGCAACCCGATCGGTAGCGGAACGGAGCCCTTAAAAGCCGTTCAATCTTCCAAAGCGCGAACGCCATCAGAAACTCTTTTTGGCTTTCGTTCAGTCCAAGTTCTGATCCGTCGTTGATGCGGCCAAAGGACCGCACCAACGCTAGGTCAATAACGAACGTTGCACGAATTTCTCGCGCCGTCTCCTCGTCCACGGCGAATATTGGCTGGCCTGAGGTTGTCTTCCCAAGCCGATCAAATTTTACGCCGGATCGATCGACACGAGCCGCGCCAAATGCCTCGAGGCTAGCCGTGAGGACGCGCTGGATCTTTATCTGCCACTGAGGGAACATCACGCCATGTAAGAGCGCATTCGGATCGTATTTGAATATCGTGCTGAAAACATTCCACCATTTGGCGGGCGGTACGTGGGCTTTGCTCTTGTTGTCCTTCAGGATGACGCCCATGTCATCGGCCAGCTCATCCCCGAAGGGCTTCTCAGCGAGCGTTCCCGCGGCGGAGGCGCGCCTCCCTATGGAGCCGCAGAAATACGTCGAGGCCAGCCGGTGCCCTTCAGTCAAACTCGTCACGACGACTTCTCGAGCTTCATATTCGATCTTGCCGCTTGCACGATTACCAGTCACGCAACGAAAATACGGCATGCCTTCCAACTCATCGACCAGCGCAAAATCGTGCGCGCCGCGCATGCAGACCGACTCCAGATGGTTCGCCATACTAGCAGCGCTGTCAACGATGCACACCTCTTCAAAAGAGTCATCCGCTCTAGGTGCCCGGTAGATGACGTGACCAATTTCGGGAAAGCCAGCAGGCTGAAACCGATCCTGGTTTCCGACCGGAACAAGTGTAGCCGTTAAAACTAGCGGTGATTGGTCGGACCCGAGGACAGCTTTCGGCGAAATTCGATTCACGACGGTATTAGGCATGGGCGACCTCCTGTTTTCTTCCAGAGCCGAACCAGCGATGCAGCAGCACGCCGCGATCACCTTCGGAGATGGGGAATAGCACCGAAGCGAGGAGACGCGGAGCGTTCGCGTTCCACCCCTCGACTTCGCAGCGCATGAGTGGGACGTTCGCCATGGCATAACGCGAAGCTGCAAACACTATTGCTTCATCGATTTGATTGGCGAACAAAAGGGCAGCAAGGCGCTTTGCCGCGGCGGGTGTTCGTGCACCTGCGCTGTCGTCGAATCGAGCGTGCACCGGTCGACAATCGAAAAGTGGCTGCAGCAACCCGTAGAGGGAGAGTAGAGGGGTGCTGGAGACAGCGGTATAGGGCGGTTCCAGCGGCCGCGGCACGAACTCCCAATCGAAAAGAGCGAAGCGCGAGAGCCAGTGGCCGAGCAGTTCTTCATCTACGCTTCCCGAAACCCATCGGTCGATGTCATGCAGCGCCACAACTACGTAATTGCGCCGCGTGATGTTCTTCAAGGCCTTCTCTTCGTCAGCGGACCAATCCAACAGCCAGCGAAGCAGCACCTCCGAAAGCACGGATGACAGCGGTCCCGGGCGCCAAACCGAGCGCGCGGGGCGACGTTTCAGATGTATGAAATCGCCTCTGTTACGGGAATCGACGCCGAAGCGATACGTGGCGAAGGGTCGGTTTCGCGGAAATGCGGCGACTAAAGCGAGCGCCAGACGCGCTTCGGTGCTTGCGGACCCGTCGCTGAAAAGCGCGGCGACCCAGTCTATCGGAAGCGGTTTCCAGGTGATCAATTTGGCGCGTAGCGCAGCGTTGCGATCCACTCTGTCGAGAGCAGACGCGACGGCGTCGAGTAAGTTGCGCGATGCTTCCGCCGATTGACCAGCTTTCACGAGATCGATCAATGCCGCCTCAAGCGGGCCTCGTACGCCGATGAACGGCTCATTCTTGCTTCTGTCTGTCGGCAGTTGGTTGACAAGATGAATAACGCGTTGAAGCGCCGTTGCGCGCGCGTGGTCAGAGGAAGCCGCTCTTACGTCAACTATTCCCTCCGACCGGGGCTCGAAGGTTTGGGCGCTTGTTGTTTGCCCGAGCACAAAACGAGCAAAGCCGGTGATGCCAGCGTCCACACCGCGGCGGGTGATTGCGACGGCGAATTGAGCCGGCGTCAGGGCGCCGCGATTTCCAATTTCGGCTCGCCCCCGGAGGAAAAGCGTTTTGACTTCGGCGACCGACATGGGGCGTCCCCAAAGCGGCGCCCATACCTCGGCTTCGTCGCGCTCAACTTCCCCTGAAGCGGACGGGGCGCAGGCTTGGGTAATGAATGGAAACGCAGCGATCCGGTTCGAACGCGCGCCAAGTCTCCTTGAGGGGGCACCTGCAAAGAACGGCAAACCTTCGCACGCTAATGCCATGAGCCATGGTGAAAGCGCGCCGTCGCGGTACGATGACTGTCCGCTGTTGTACAGCTTATTGGCGCTGCTGAACCAGCACGCCGCGTTCAACTTTCCTACGAGCCAGGTCTGCGGCTCTCCTAGAATCAACTTCGCGATGGCATCACGAGTCACTACAGCATCCGTGCAGAGGGCGCGTATCGCACGCGCCCAACCTTCGTAGATCTTTCTCTTTCCAGCGTTGCCGCCGGTCCCAAGGAGCGGATTATAGTAGGTCCGAACGGCGGACACGTCATGAGCATCGAACAGCTCTAACACAGCCTCGTCGGCATTAGCGCGCCAAAGCGCAAGGGGCAGCCCAGATTTTTCCTTCGTACCTAGTTTCTGCGCGTCTAACCACTCGCCGGTGTAACGTGTCCACTCTTGCCCCTTTGCTATCTCACAAAGGTTGTCGATCAATTCCTCGCGCGACGGCCCCCCTACAATCGTGAAGGCGCCGTCGCGCCATGAAGCTCTCACAGTAGGCCATTGGCGCGAAAGAACCCGTAACAAGCCGAGCGACGCGAGATAGTTGCCCAAGCTGTCCGTTATGAGACCGCTCATCCGCAACGTCCGGAGCCCCGCCGCCTTATGCATGGACCGACTCGCTGGGCTTGCGTCCTTCGGACGGGGATATGCTCGCGCGGACATCGGCCGCGCGCACGAGGGCCTCGAGCCACGCGAGAGCGAACGGCCCCAACCTCCGCGGCTCGATCGAAGGCACGGCACCCGCTCCGCCTTCATCATGGGCCTGCCAAGGCCCGAGCAAGTCTGTGACGAGCGCAGTCCATCCGAAGTCCTTGAGAAAAAATGCTTGCTCATGCCACTCGCCGGATGCACCATCCGCAAACACAGAGAAATCCAAGGGCCACGCCTTACCGCCGAGCTTCAGCGCGTCCAAGTCGTCCGTAATTCCGAATACATCTGTGCCGGAGTCCGTCGTGCTACGTAAGACCGTTCGCACCTTGCCGTGATGCGCAGCAGCCAAATAAACCGCAAGTGCCGGATATCGGCAGTCCGGCTCGCGATAGCGTTTCCACATCGCCAAGGCTGAAGCTGCTTCATGGCGAATGCCGGGCGCAAACCTTTGCCTTCGGGCCCATTTTACGCCCTGGAGCTCACGAATGGCCTCCAACTTGGCGCGGTCCGGCACTCGATCGACTGCCCAGCGTAGGATGAGTCGCCCATCGCTGAGATCGTCACTGAGCGATGCCGCTTCCGGAAGCAGCGCCCGCACCTGATCCTTAAGCCCGGTGCTCACTTCAGAAATCTCCACTCTGATTACAGTCGGGCATTTCGCCAGTGGCTCATCGCCACGTGCATCTGGCAGCGCGTTTTGCCAACGCGGATGAGATTTGCCGAGGTCATGCAACCGCGCAGCTTCGATCACGGCTTTACGCAGTAATGCGTTTTGCGTTTTGGCGCCCAGGTCTAGTGCATCGCAAATTCGTTCCGCTTCCCGTCCGGCGTCCTCCAAATGGGCCGCAAGTGATGACCAGTAGCCCGCTTCCGTTTGCGGATCCGCTGATAGCGAGTCCAACGGCCCTGCCGGCGGCACTCTAGCGATGCGATCGCCATTGCTGCCTGTCCAACCTAAGTCTATCGAATATCCACCGGCGTCTCGATGGAGCATGATCAGCATTCCGGGACGCAGCTGATGCGCGGGAATCGCGGTCCATCGAGCCGAGCGATCATCCCACGTCCACGCCTTTGCAGAGCCGCTCTTAAGGACGTTCTTCAGAGCGCCGACCGGAACGGCGCAGCCTTCCCCCGGGTCGTAGGGTGGGCCCGACAACTCATCGTCCTTCGGCGGAAAATCAGCACTCCAAGTTCGCCAAAAAACCGTTAGATCGGGGTTCGGATCAGAATCTCTGACGAAGGCACTAACATCTGTGAAACCGCCGTGCACATCTTGTTCGGTCGAGAACAGGCCATGAACATCGAGCGCACGTGGCAACGGCTGCGGAGCAGGTTGCAAGCATTTCTTCAGCCGATTTCCTTCAACGCTCTCGAGTTCACCCATCGCTCGCACGAAGGCCTGATCGGCCGAGAATCCTTCCAGCCTGTCGAGAAGCTTTTCAGCGTCGTCCAATTCGCTCTTCAAGTACGGTCCGACATAATCGCTGTTTTTTTTGCCTTTTTCAGAAGGCATCTTCCAAAAATACGCCCTTGCATCGCTGGCTCGCCCGTCTCGGTTCAACCTTCCCAAGCGTTGAATTACCGAAGGAAACGGCGCCAACTCAGACCAGAGGCGGTGCGCGGAAACGTCCACGCCGGCTTCTACCACTTGCGTGCTAACGCATAACAATCCAGGGTGCTCGGTCACAACGCCGCCCGATGCGATGCGCCGCGTTTCAAACTCGAGCAACGCCTTCTCGCCGGCGCTTCGCTCCTCTGGGCGAAACCGGGATGTCAACAGAATCTTCGGCGCAGCCGTGCCGACAGACTGAAACACCTTTTGTGCCGCTCCTACGGTATTGCACACGATAAGCGTGAGCGTCCCTTCCACGTGCTCCTTTTGTGCGCGATCTGCCACGGCCTCGGGCGCCCGCGCGCCGCTGATTCGCTGCACGAGCCGAGCGGCGCCTAAACGCTGCTTGATCTCCTCCCTATTATCCATCTCGAGTTTCGGGTCGAACGGTTTGACACTGTCAAGCCCTTCACGCTTTCGGTCCACCGTTTCCAGAAACGCCGACTCCATCGTAGCGCTCATCCACGTGGTCCGGCACGGCTTGAGCGCGAAGAAGCGTCTTTGCCGCATCCAATCAAGTTGCGCCGTAGTCCAAAGACCTGGACCCATCAACTGGACCTCGTCTACGACCCAATGGCAATCCTGATTAAGTAGCCCAAAATGTACGGGCCACTTGAAGCGGCTCATTGCGTAGCCGCGGTTGAGAGCGCGAGAGAGTAGCTGATCCTGCGTGCCAACGAGTATCCACGGCACATCTGGGTTGTGAGCCCATTTCTCTTCTATATCACCGCCCATGAGCGTGTATACCTGGATCTCGGGAAACTTCTCTTCGCTTTTCAATCGGCTGAAATACCGCCGCAGGCGTTCTACGGTCTGTTGAACCAGGCTTCGCATAGGCAGGCAGTAAACCAAGTGAAGCGGTTCGTCATGGTCCTTGACGAACCGCCGCCACGCCCACGCTAGGGTGACGCCCTCAGTTTTTCCGAGCCCCGTAGGAATCGGCAGTAGCCCCGGGAGCCCCTCGTGTGCAACCCGAATTTGCCACTCATACGGACTCGCAAACCTCGTCGCGGTTTGGAAGAAACCCTCGTAGCTCTCAATCGACTTCTTCATCGAGCTTTCGCTTAAAGATGGGGGGCTTGGAATTGGCCGGCTCGCGAAACACCTGGTACCCGGTCCACCGTACAAACCGCCCAGAATGCCGCAACAGTTGATCGCGGAGATTCACGCTCACATGCTAGACAGCTCCTGCGCCAACCGCGTGGCGCGGCGGTTCAGTGTCCTGTGAGAGCACGAGTTGGCTTTCCTCAGGCTCCGCGAAACGCACTTCGCGAACCGCCGTGTCAACGCTATCGATCGGTCCCAGCTCGTCGCGAATGCCCAAAAGCCGGCTTAGTTCGCGTCCCGGCACCAAAAGACTGTCCATCTTGCCAACGGAGTCGTTGAACTTCTCGACTGTATGGTTCAGATATTTGCCGACTTTTCCGAGCGACGCGAAAAAGGCGACGAGACGGTCGTGGAGCATCTGACCGCGGCGCGCCACTTCGTCTGCATTCTCTTCCCGCTTTTGAATCCGCCAGCCGTTTGCGAACGCTTGCAGGTAGCAGAGCAACAGCAGTGGCGAGCAAATGACGATGTGGTGGCGCGCCGCCTCTTCGATGATTCCGGGTTCGCATGAAAGGGCGCACGAGAGCATCGATTCGTTTGGCACGAAGAGAAACGTCATTCCCGCGTAGCCGTCGATCCGGTCATACGCGCGGTTGCGCAGTTCCGTCACGCGAGACTTCAGATCGCGGCAGCTCAGTTCGAGGAAGTGCGTTCGCTCTGCGTCATTTGACGCGCCCACGGAATTGATGTAGTTCTTGACGGAGGCTTTCGCATCAACCGGAATGCGAAGACCGTCGGTGAGGTTCACTAGCAGATCGGGACGTTCGCCCGTGTCGGCCGATGAGCGCACGCCGGTTTGGCGGTCAAAGTCGCAGTGCTCCGTCATACCGGCGAGCTCAACAATCCGCTCTAGGCTAATCTCGCCCCAGCTGCCGACGATGTGCGGGTTTTGCAGTGCGGTGCGCAACTGTCCGGTCGTGTCGTTCGTCGTCCGGACGGCTTCTTGCAGCTGCGTCTGCATTTGCGCGACTTGGGACAGTGAACTTTTCAGCGCGCCGAGATCGTGTGCATTCGTTTGCTGCAATGCTGTAACTGCTTCGGAAAATTTCGCGAATTCGGTCTGCACGGGCGAAATGACGCCCTGTACCGCTTGGCGCTCTTCGCCGAGTTTGGTGGTCGCGAGCTCCAAGAAGGACGTCGAAACGGCGCCGAGTGTCTGTTGGGCAACGGTTTGAAACTGGGCCAGCATTTTCTGTTCGATCCCGGCGCGCTCGCGCTCGAAAGCCGATCGTTCGGCCAAGAGCTGCGTTCGCGCTTCGGCAGATTCGCATTCAGCGTGGGTGAGCCGCTTTTGAAGGCAGCCAATTTCGCGCTGCCGCAAGAGCCAGGCGATGAACGCGCCGGCCAAAAGGGCGCCAAGAACCAGACCGATTGTCATCATGCGGTGAGCGTACCGCGGCGAAGCGACGTGCGTGTGTCGCCGTAAAGCGCGGCGACGCGTTCGATCGTCTCGCGAGCAAGATTGACCGCCTCGGGGGGAGCGACGATGGCGGCCTCGGCACCAAAACTGAGTGCCCACCGTACGGCTTCCGCCAGGTCCTCGAAGCTCAGCGTGATTTCGGCGCCGCCGTCGTCTAGGTCGCGAACCTTCTGCGCTCGCTGCCATTGCCGCGACGAGACGGCCGGCGCGACCGTTGCGCTCAGCTGGAAGGTTACGTCCTTGAGGTCCCGGCCGCGAATCCAGCCGACAGCGCGCTGATCGAGGAAGCGCTCCGGGACGGGTCGTGACGTGAAGGTGCCGGCGCGCCGCAGCGTGCCGCCGATCGCATCGAGCGCGAATTGCCTCCAATCCTTGCGCGCGGGGTCGTAGGCTACTAGGTACGAACGGCCCGAGCGTACGGTAACGAGGTATGGTTCAACACGGCGCGTCGCGCGCGGCTTGCCGGCTGGTTTATAGCTGAATTCAACCCGGGCCGAACTGCTCGCCGCATCTTTCAAAAATGAAAATACGCCATCGACACGACTGCCGTCGCTGGGAAGCGCCTCGCGGAGGTGCAAGAAGCCGCCGGACAAATTTCCGCGGATATCGCCGATCGCACCACGCATCTCAAGTTCAACCGGACCGCCGAGTGCGGCTGCGATTCGGGCGAGCGTTGCCGTGACGTCGCCGCTTTTCGCACGCAATTGTTCGATTCGCCGGTTGCCGGTCTGCAGAAAGACGCGACCGCCGGACGTTTTGGAGATCGTGAAGCCGGCGCTCTTGCCTATTTCGCGCAGCTTATGCAAATCGCGCTGAAATTCTCGCCGCGAAATGCCGAAGCGGTCGATGCACCACGCATACTCGACTACGCCCTCATGGAACAGCGTGACAAGCAGCCAAGCGATCCGCGCAAGCGAAGGGCTCGGGGCGTCGGTACGGCGCTTTGAGCTCTTGGCAAGCCGATCTGCAAAGAACCCCGGCATTAGAACCTCCGCACCGTTGCTCTCGTACAGGTAATACAATTGAACGTTTGGGGTCGCGTCCGCGTCGCCTTCTGAACTGTTTCCAAGGAGCGGCCGCCGCGGGCGCACGGGTCTCGGCTAGACTGGTTTCCGGTCGGCATTTTGACGCTTTGCAAAGCGACTACGCACGACAAGAACCACAATGAGCGCAACAATCGCCGCGATGCCGATGGCGAGCGCAAACTTCCGAATCGTCGCGATCACTTCAGCCGCATGGTGTCCGAGCGCCGCGCCGAGCAGCACAAGGCCGCCGCAGAAAATGAGCGAGCCAAGCAGCGTCCACAGATAGAAAGGTGCCAGCGGCATCGCGGCGATCCCGGCCGGAACGCCGACGATGCCGCGCACGACCGGAATGAACCGGCAGACGAAGATTGCGAAGCTGCCCCAGCGCGAGAAGAAACTCTCAACCTGCGCTAGCTGCGCGTGATGAAAGCGAACGTACTGCCCGAAGCGTTCGACGAAAGGCCGGCCTCCGAAACGCCCGACGCCGTATGCGATGCTTTGGCCGAAGAGCTCGGCGCCGACGGCGACCGCAATGACGAGCCAGGCGCTGGAGAGATGGCCGGTCGCAACCAAAGCCCCGGCAGCGGGAAGCACGAGTTCGCTTCCGACGGGCGCGCCAACGTTCGCCAGCGTCATCGCGGCGAAGAGGCCGCCGTATCCATAGTGGTCGACGAGGTGGAGAAAGAAAGCGCTAAACGCGTGCACGCGCGCGACGCAAGATTTCGGCGGCTCCGCTTCCGCCCTCGGCAAGAATTGCGTCGAAAAGATCCGCCGGCTCGACTGCGCGCGAACCGGCTTGCTCTTCCGCGATGGCAACGATTTTGCGCACGCGGGGCGTGATCAAAATCCCTTTCCACGTACGATCCTCGCCGGTGCCCAGGGCACGGCGCGCTTCCGCGTAGACTTCCGATGAGTCGATATGTTCGGAGCGTAGCCGCTCCGCAATCGAGCCGTCCTGCTCTTCGAGCAGCGCCACGAGCAAATGCGCGACGCCCACGAAGTAATCGTCGTGATTGCGGCATTCTTGTTCGGCAGCACGCAAGACACGTCCAGATGCAGGACTAAATTTGGAAAACAATGCTCTTGTGGTCGGCGGCTCCGCGGCGAAGGTGCCTAGAAATGGTCGGGGCGACTGGATTTGAACCAGCGACCTCTTCGTCCCGAACGAAGCGCTCTACCAAGCTGAGCCACGCCCCGAGAAAACTCCCATTGGTTCGGGTGCTTGGACGGCCCTCCTGCCGTAACGAACCGACGGGAATGCCGCGCGCGCTTTCGAAGAGATCGATCGATCCATGAGATACCTGATCGTCGGATGCGGCCGCGTCGGTTCGACGCTCGCGAAGCTGCTCGACAAAGACAATCACGACGTTATCGTCGTAGACGAAAATCCTGCCGCCTTCAAACGCCTGGGACAAAAGTTCAAAGGCCACGTCGTCGTGGGGACAGGCATCGACTATGACGTTCTCAAGCGGGCAGGCGCCGGCAGCGCCGACGGATTGATCGCGGTAACCAACGGCGACAACCGCAATGTCATGGCAGCGCTAATCGCGCAGCGCATGTTTCACATCAGGCAAATCGTCGCCCGCATTTACGATCCGACGCGGGGCTTAATGTACCGCGATCTCGGCATCGACACCGTCTGCCCGACGACAATCGGCGCCAAGATGATCCGTGACATGCTCGCCGAGGCGCCGTGGGACACGCTGCAGTCCTTCGACTTCGGCGCGGTAACGTCGCTGCGGGCGACGATCGGCGCGGGAGATTCAGGAAAACGCGTCTCGGACTTCGAACGTCCCGGCCGCATTCGCATTGCGGCGATTCGCACCGGCAAGAGCGTTCGGGTGCCTGCGAACGATACGCTGCTTGGTGAAGGCGACGAGATCAACGCAATCGTCGCTCCCGAGGCGATCAGTGAATTCGCGGCGATGTTCGGCGCGGCCGAACCGGTGAAAGCGTAGCAGAGGCATGTTCATCTTGATCGTCGGCGGCGGAAAGGTGGGATCGTACCTCACGCGCGCGCTGATCGACCAGGGTCACGAGGTCGTCATGGTCGAGAAGCAAGAGCGCAAGGCGCGCATGCTCGAGCAGTTGATCGAACAGAACGTCACGGTCGTCGGCGACGGCTGCGACCCGCTCGTGCTGGATCAGGCCGGCCTCTCGCGCGCGGATGTGGTCGTGGCCGATACCGGCGACGACGAAGACAACCTGGCGGTCTGTTTGATCGCCAAAAAAAAGTCGAAAACCCGCTGTATCGCCCGCGTCAACAATCCGCGAAACAAAATGATCTTCGAGTCGCTCGATCCGGAGTCTCCGGTCACGGTGATCTCATCGACGGAGATCATTCTGGATGTGCTCACGAAGAATATTACGGCACCGGCCTAGCCGCAGCCGCTCCGTCATGGTTCTATGCATCACCATGACATGCTCGCAGCCTGTCCTGAGCGATTTAGTGCGTGTGCGTGAAGTTGCCGATGCGGGCGCCCGTTTTCGCGAGCGCTTCGATCGCGGCGCGCATGCCGAGGGGCGCCTGCGGGCGGCCGACGGCGTCAAAATACCATTCCGGATCGATGTTGAGCGTGCGCGTCTGCACCATGTGGACCGGGGTGCTGCGCAAGAACGCTTGCGCAGCGACAACTTCTTCTTCATCGTCGGTCACGCCCGGATGAGTCAGCAGATTGAGCGAGACGCGCAGCCCGCTGCGCACCGCGAGACGGACCGAGTCGAGCACGTCTTCGAGCGAGTATCCCATCGGACGGTAGTATGCCGCGTAGACTTGCGGTCTGAAGGAATTGAGGCTCACCCGTACCGCTTGCAACCCGGCGTCGATGCAGCGCTGCAGCCCGCGCGGCATGCTGCCGTTCGTGTTCAGATTGACCGTGCCGTTCGAACGCGCCCCGCGAATCAATTCGATCGTGCGCGCCATCGTCAGCGAGCGCAGGAGCGGCTCGCCTTCGCACCCCTGTCCGAAGGAGACGATGCCGGCATCGACTCGCTCGAGATGCGCGGTCGCGACCCGCGCCAACTCGCGCGCCGAGGCTTCATTCCTAATGCGCTCCTGAGGTGACGGAATGCCGGCCTCAGGTTCGAGTTGCGAGATGCAGCCGATGCAGCGCGCGTTGCACGCCGGCGAAATCGGAAGCGCCGCTTCTCCACGCTCGAGGAAAACGTTCTGCGCGGTAAAGCATCCGTACTCGCGCGCGCAAAGCGCGAGCTGCCGCAGCGCTCGGTTCTCCGGATCGGTTCGAAGTTTGCGGCTGATGATGCGCTCGAGCCGGCCGCGCGCAAACTTGCGCGGTTCCCAGTCTTCACTCTCATCGGTGCGCATGGCAGCGACGTGCAGCTCATCGCTGACGGCGCACGCGAACGTGTACCCAAACAGCGGCAGCGCCGGAGCGCTCTCCTCGCGTTCGAAAGCAGGCAGAAGCAGACGCGTGTAGCCTGCCGGAAGCGCCACCGCCAACGCGTGCCGCCGCTTCGCGACGCCGTCGCGAACGCGCGGATGCCTTCCGCAAAGGACCATCGGAACGGTGCCGGCGGGCGCGGGAATGAGTTCATTCGGGGAGACGCGCCGCACCGTCCCGCCATCCGCAAGTCCCTCCCGCGAACGGCTAAACGCGATGCGGCCGGCCTTATCGCAGGAAGCGAGCCGGATCATAGGGGCCGCTCAAAAACCTGCTGCACTTTGATTCGCGTGAAGCCCAGACGCAGGTAAAATGCGTGAGCGCGCTCGCGCAGCACGTTGGATCGAACGCGCATGACCGACGAGCCTCGACGGCGCGCCCAACTCTCCGCGTTGCGCAGCAGCAGTTCTCCGATGCCGTTGCCGCGATACTCATCTTCCACGACGAGGCCTTCGACTTCCGCCGCCCTCGGAGAGAGGAGCGCCTCGCACTGCGACACTTCGATCCATCCGATGACGCCGGCCCGTGGAACGACTGCAACCAAAATCTCGCGCCCCTCTTCGGCGGCTGCGAGCCGCCTTTTGACGTCTGCAAGCGCAACGTCGTACCCAAGTTGCGCCGCCAGTGCGGTGATGCGTTCAGCGTCTGCAGGCAGCGCTTCGCGCACGAAGGTTTGCAGCTCGCTACGGGGCTGCATGCATCTCGCTCAAACGAGCTTCGAAAACGCGCACCGCAGGTCCCGTCAGCTCTACTTCGTTCGCGCCGTCCCATGCGACAACGAGCTCTCCTCCGGGAACGCGAACCGTCACGGGCGAGCTTGCAAGCCCGCGCGAGATTGCCGCAGCCGCGCAAGCAGCTGCGCCGCTCCCGCAGGCGTATGTCCATCCGACACCGCGCTCGTAATGGCGAACTTCCAGGAGATGCTCTGACAGCGGAGCCGCAACATGGACGTTCGTTCCGTTCGGGAAGAGCGGCGCCAATTCGCGGGCGGCGGATTGAAGATCGATTGCGTCGATCGACCGCTCGAAGATGACGACGTGCGGGTTACCCATTGAAACGAAGGCAGCATTCGCAAAGGGAAGCGCACGCCGCTCAAACGCCGGCTTGGCAAATGCAATGCGCACGCGATACGTTTCGCCCTTTTCAACGACTGCGGCCTGAACTGGGCCCGCGTCCGTCGCGATCTCAAAACGATCGCCCTCGCCGGCTTCGCTCAAGAATCGCGCAACGCAGCAGAGCCCATTGCCGCAGACCTCTGCGCGCGACCCGTCCGGATTGAAGATCTCCATCGATGGCTTGCCGTTGCGTCCTCCGATAGCGATGAAGCCGTCGGCCCCGACCCCCCCACGGCGGTCACAGACTCTGCGCGCAAAATCTTCAGGATCGTCGAGTCGTTCTCGGCGCCGGTCCATGATCACGAAGTCGTTGTATGCGCCGTGCATCTTCGTCACGGCGACCGCTGGCATTAGCGGGACGCCACCTCTTCCGGCGCGGCGTCCTGCGATGGAGGCTGGCTCACAAATGCGCCTTGCGGCGAGATCGTCGAAACCGCATGCTTATAGATCAGGTGCGTCTTGCGCTCGTATTCGATCAAGATCGTAAAGGGATCGAATCCCTTTACCAGACCACGCAGCTGAAAGCCGTTTACCAAGAATACGGTGACCGGAACGCCCTGCCGTTTGATGTCCGCGAGATATGAATCTTGCACGCTGCCCGGCACCCGTCCGCCTTCAAACCCATCCGAGCATTTCCCTTGCCAGGCTCGGCACTGCGCTTGCGTGAACCCGATGCACGTTCGGCTCGCTGCGAAACCATGCGGCTTGCCGACTCGCATACCTGCGAGTCGCGCGGATCAACAACGCACGCATCTCGGCAAACGTGCACCAGCCCGCAGCAAATGCGAGCGCTTGCGGATACCCGACCGCATCGAATGCGACGGCCTCGAGCCCTATACGTTCCGCTTCTTCAACTAACCCGCGCGCCAGCATGTCATCGATCCGCCCCTCGATCCGGCGCCGGAGCTCGGCGGCATCGATCTGTAAGAAGACTTTGGCGTAAGGGATACCGAGCGTTTCGAGCGTGTGCGGATGCGCTAAGCCGGTGCGCGGTGCTGACAGCGCGATTTCCAACGCCCGCATGACGCGATACCGATCGCGCGGATGCAGCGCCGCAGCTCGCCGGGGATCGCGGACCGAGAGCCAGCCGTGCAGGAACTCCGCGTCGTGGATTCGCGCTTCACGCGAAAGCCGATCGCGCACTTCGGGATCTGCCTGCGGCGAGAGCCGGGCGCCGCCGGTCAGCGCGCGAATGTAAAAGCCCGTCCCTCCGGCCACGATGGCGCGCTTTCCGCGGTTTTGAATATCGGCGATCGCCGCTAGCGCATCGGTGACAAAACGGCCGGCGGAGTACCGCTCATGTGGATCGAGGAACTCGATGAGGTGATGCGGCACGGCCGCGCGCTGCGCCGCCGTCGGAGCCGCGGTGCCGATCGCCATGCCCGCATAGATCTGCCGCGAGTCCGCGCCGACGATCTCGGCGTCGAACCGCTGCGCGAGCCCGATGGCGAGCTCGGTTTTTCCGGAGCCGGTTTGGCCGGCGAGGATCAGGACGCCGTCGCGCTCACCTATGTGATTGACGGATCGCATCGCACGGGAAAGTTCACCGATCGTGCGATGAAACACATCTCGTGCGCTCGCGAATGGAGATCGATGGCTTCCGCGGCGCGATCGGGCTGCTCGATCGTAACGCGCGGGCGCAAGAGCACTTCAACGAACTCGCCTGAGCCATCGGCGTTTATCCGAACGCTTCCTTCGGGTTCGTCGCGGTATGCGCGCACGGCGACCCCGCGATCGGCGCAGAGGTGCAGATACCAGAGCATGTGGCACGTCGAGAGCGCGCCGACGAGCAGCTCTTCCGGATTGTAGCGCGCCACATCGCCTCGGTACTTCGGTGTCGAAGAGCCGAGAATGGGCGCAGTCTTCCGCTCTCCCTCGATCGTGTGATCGCGTCCGTAGGCAGCGTACGCGCTGGTTCCGGTGCCGCGATCGCCGGTCCAGGTCACCGTCACCGTGTAGCGATGGATCCTGTTCACTATGCGCGCTTGAAGAGCTTGGCGAAATCGGGCGCTTCGAGGCGAACGATCGTCGGCCGGCCGTGCGGGCAGTGCATCGGATTTTCGCAGCGCTGCAGCCGTTCGATCAAGCTCGTCATCTCCGCGTAATCGAGCTGCTCGCCGGCGCGAACGACAGAATGGCACGCTAGCGTCGCCCACACGCGCTCGCGCACGTCCCTTGCCTTTGTATCGGCAGTCAGGTCCTCGAGCATTGCGCGGACGTCAAGGCGTCGCGCGTCGTATCCCGCAGGCGTCGCAACAACGCGGTAGGTGCGTTCGCCGAAAGGTTCGATCTCCAAGCCCGCCTCTTGCAGAACGTCGATCGCTTCTTCGAGCGCAGCGGCCTGCCCGCCGTCGAGCTCGATGCTGAACGGCACGAGCAACGGTTCCGTCGCGACGGTCCCTTGCGCGCAGACACGGATTGCCTCATACGCGATGCGCTCGTGGGCCGCATGCTGATCGACCACCACCAGCGCGCTGGAACTGGCCGCGACGATATACGTCCGATCCAACTGCTCGACGACGCGAAGCCCGTCGGATTGGGAGCGAGCGCCATCCCCGCTCGAAAGGCCGTTCGAAGAGAATGCCGCGGTTTGGATCGCCGGCGCTTCGGCCGGATGGCCCGCCGGCGAAAATGAGACTGCGCGATCGAAACGTGAGGCGGCGTGTTTGTGCAGCGTATCCGCGATCGATCGCCGCACCGCGTCGAAGACCTGCGCGCCAAAGCGCAGCCGCACGTCGCTCTTGGTGGGATGCACGTTCGCATCGACGTGATCGGGCGGAAGCGAAAGAAACAGAACGCCATACGGCTGCCGTCCCGACATCGCGAAGGTTGCGTAGCCAGCGCTCCACGCCCCGGCCATGAGCGCGCTGCGCAGCAAGCGCCCATTGACGCACAGCAGCTGCATGCGGCGATCCGCGCGATCCTGTCCGGGCGGGCTGATGAACCCATGCAGCGTTCCGGCGAGGCCATGTGAGGCCGCCGAGTCCAACGGAAGCAGCTCCTGCGCCTGCGCCTTACCGAAAACCAGCCGCAAGCGAGGGGCGAGATCGTCGCCTGCCGGCGCCACCCACGCCTCTTTGCCGTCGTTGCCCAGCGAAAACGCGATCTGCGGATACGCGAGCGTAAATGCTGCGAGCCAAGCCGCAATTCGCTGAAACTCGGTTGCAGGCGATCGCAAGAACTCGCGGCGCACGGGAACGTTTGCAAAGAGGTCGCAAGCTCGAACCGTCGTACCCGGTGGAGCGGCAGCCTCCTCGGGCTTGGAAATCGTTGAAGCGCCGGCGACAATGCGCGAGCCAAAATCATCGCTTCTCGTTCGTGAAACGATCTCCAGCCGCGTGACTGCCGCAATACTCGCGAGGCCCTCGCCGCGGAAACCGAGCGTCGAAATGCTCTGCAGATCTTCAGCACCGCGCAGTTTGCTGGTCGCATGACGCCGCACGGCGAGCTCCAAGCAAGCTGGTTGGATCCCTTCGCCGTCGTCGCTCACCTCGATAGCGTCGATCCCCCCGCGTTCCAGTGAAACCGTGATGCGCGCAGCGCCGGCATCGACCGCATTCTCGACGAGTTCTTTGACAACCGAAAGTGGATTTTCAATGACTTCGCCCGCCGCGATCTGTCCGACCGTCTGCGGATCGAGAACCCGAATCATGTGTCGCGGTCGTCGTTCAGAAGCGTGAGCTGCCGTTCCATCGGCGCCACCCTTGGAAGCGTGCGCCGCAGCGGAACGCGTACTTCCAGATCCGCCTTTCCGGAAAGCTCCTCGGCGATCTCTTGCGCGCGCTCGACGACCGCATCCGGCAGGCCGGCCATGCGAGCGACTTCTATCCCGAACGAACGCGAAGAGTTGCCCGGCAGCACCCGGTGCGAAAAGACCGGGCCGCCGTCGGCCCCTCTTTTTTCGACCGCAGTGATGTGGTAGTTCGCAACGAGGTTCCAGTGATCGGCCAGCGCGACCAGTTCGTGAAAATGGGTCGCAAATAAAACGAACGGCGCCTGCGGGCCCAACCCCAGCAAGAACTCGCAGATCGCCTGCGCGATCGCAAGACCGTCGATCGTACCGGTGCCGCGCCCGACTTCATCGATCAGCAAGAGGCTTTGCTGCGTGCAGCAGCGCAGGATGTTTGCCGCCTCCGCCATCTCCAAATAGAAAGTCGATCGTCCCGAGGCGAGATCGTCGCCCGCACCGATGCGCGTGAAGATTCTATCGACGAGGCCGAGTTTCGCCGATTTCGCCGGTACGAACGATCCGAGCTGCGCCATGATGACTAACAGGGCTGTCTGCCGCAGATACGTTGACTTGCCGCCCATGTTGGGACCGGTCAGAATGATGAAGCGATGCTCGCCTTCGCGGAAATGCAGATCGTTGGGAATGAACTTCGTTTGCAGCACCGCTTCCATCACCGGATGCCGCCCGGCGATAATTTCCATCGTGCTGTCGTCGGCAAATGCCGGTCGAACGTAGCCGCGTTCGGCCGCGCACTGCGATAGGCTGCAGAGCACATCGAGCTGCGCCATCGTTTCGGCCGCCGCCAGCATCTCTTCGACACGCTCGCCGACCCTCTCGACCAGCTCGTGAAAGAGTTGCTCTTCCAGGCGCAGCTGTCGGGATTGCGCCGTCAGGATCGCGAGTTCCAGCTCTTTGAGCTCCGGCGTCAGATAGCGCTCGCCCGTCGTGAGCGTTTGCTTGCGCACGTAGTCCGCCGGCACGCTCGCGGCGTGGCTTTTCGGCACCTCGATTGCGTAGCCGAACGCACTCGCAAACTTCACTTTTAGGCTCTTAATGCCGGTCCGTTCACGCTCGCGCTCCTCCAGCTCGGAGAGCTTGCTGCGCGCATCGGTGCGCAGTGCGACGCACTCGGCAAGTTCGGCGTGTGCGGCGGGATTGATCACGCCGCCCTCGTTCAGCTGTGCCGGCGGTTCGGGAACCAGCAGCCGCTGCAGCTCTTCGTGCATGGCACTGAAGTCCGGCAGTTGCGTGAGCAGTGAGGCGAGCGCCGCCGGTGCAGCTTGCCGCAGCGGTTTGACGATCTCCAGCGTGCGGCGAAGGGAAGCGAGATCGCGCGGCATCGCGCGCTTGAAGCGAACGCGCTGCGCGATGCGCTCTAGGTCGAATGCTCCGCGCAACAGTTCCTGGAGCGACTGACGGCGGCCGTGTTCGCTCATGAGCGCCTGCACGAATCCTTGCCGTTCCTCGATCTTGCAGCGATCCATCAGCGGCGCAAGGATCCAGCGGGCCAAGAGCCGCGATCCCATTGACGTCGCGGTTTTGTCCAACGTGCCCAGGAGCGTCGCCTTTGGATTGGCGCCCAGCGCATGCGTCAGCTCGAGGTTCTTGCGCGTGTTTCTATCGAGCGCGAGAAACGTTTGGCGTCGATAGAAGTCTGCCGCGCGCAGCGGCGGAATGTCGAGGGCATCGTACTCGGTCGACGCAACGCCGGTGCGCCGCACAAACCCGATCAGCGCATCGAGCGCGCGATGCATCGCAAGCGACTCATCGAGCGAGAATCCTGAAAGCGGCCGGCGCTCGCGCTGCTCGACGGCCGAGAGCACCGGCGCTGTGACGCGCACACCGTTTTCCATCGCGCCGGAGAGCGCCGTGCGGAGCGCCGGCGAGAGATCCGCGACAACTTCTGCAGGCGAGACGCGCCCCAGTTCCCCCAGCAGACTCTCGTACGCGTCCTCACCGCTCAGCGCGGTCGCGGCGCAGTAGCCCGTTGAAACGTCGGCGTACGCGATCCCAAACGTATCGTCGACGGCGCTGATCGCCGCCAGGTAATTATTTTGCTTTCCATCGAGCAACTGATCTTCGATCAGCGTGCCCGGCGTCACGATACGCACGACCTCGCGGCGAACCAGTTTGTTGGGCCGCGGCGGCTCGAGCTGTTCGGCTAGCGCGACCACGAACCGCTCGTTCACCAAGCGCGAAAGATATTGCGGCAGCGCATGATGCGGCACGCCCGCCATCGCCACTCGCCGCCCCGCGCCTGCTTCTTTCGAAGTCAGCGCGATCGAAAGCGTGCGCGCTACGGTTTCGGCGTCTTCACCGTACGCTTCGTAGAAGTCGCCGACGCGCGACAGCAATACCGCTTCCGGATGGCGTGCCTTCATTCCGAAGTATTGCTCGAGCATCGGTGAGTATTGCGGAGCCACCGGGCTGCTCGATTTCGCGCCTCTTGCTGTGGATAACTTGCGCAGAAGCTGCGAAGGAAGTGTTTAAACTGTGATCAGTCCTTGCAAAGAGCGACCGCAGCGGCCCTTACACGCCGATCGGCATGCATTGTGAGCTGAGACCAAGGATCGCCGAACCGCAGACTTCGACTTGAGCCGTTTTGCCGCCTCAGATCATTTTGGCCGTAGTAGACTCACATCTCGCGCTTGCGATCCGGCAGGGGCTCGGCGTGGCGGCGATTAGCGATTCACTTTTTGCCTATTCAACGGGCGCATCGGATCTGCAATACATGTTCGAATAGCGGAGTGGCTCGGCTAGCTTGACGGATGAAGCGTTTGCCCGCAATGAAGTGCCCGCTCTGGGGGTTACGATGTATTGCGAGGTGACGAATACATGGAACGGACTACATCTGGAATGCGAATGTAACACATCGATACGTCGAGGCGGCAATCGCCGGGCTCATTGGCCCGCGGCACATTTGATGACGCCATCGGATCCGGTTTGTCGCAATTATAACACATCTCGCCTACGGTTTCACCACAGCTTGGGCGGCCGTTGAGCTTACACGCCGATCACCCATCCCCGCTCATTAGTTTTTCGATCGCGTTTCTTACCGTACCGATGGCTGCGCGTGCGGATCTGCAATACCTCTTCGATTAACAACGGTATCAACCGCCAATGACCGCGTGAAGCAAACGATCAAATGTGCCGGGCTGTAGCCGCTCGCTATCCTTGATGACGATGCGATGATCGTCGCCGATGCAAATGATCTCTTCGGTTTGCAATCGACCGAGCACGATGGTACACGACTCTCTGGAAGCGCCGACGATGTGCGCCAGCTCCTCGTGCGAGAGGCGCAAATTGATGCGAACCGATCTCCCATCCTCCAAGCGCTCGCCATGCTCTTCGCCCAGTTGGCGTAGCGCCGCACCCAGCCGCCCGCGGACACTGCCGTACGCGAGTCCGGCAAGCCGTGTTTCGGCTTGGTTTCGGCGATGCGCAATTTGGCGCGCGACCATCATGGTCAATTGTGGCTTATGAGACATGAGACGCGAGAAATCGTCGACGGAGGCGGCACAAATGTGCGAATCGTCGACGGTTTGCGCAAACGTGGTGCGATGGGTCTCCTCGAAAAGTGCGAGTTCGCCGAAGACGTCGCCCGGCCCAAGAATGGCGAGCGTAATTTCTTTGCCCTCTGCGGTCGAGCGGTAGAGCCGAACGTGGCCCGTCTTGAGAAGGTAGATTGCGTCTCCGAGGTCCCCTTCGGCAAAGACGATCGCTTTGGGCTTGTAGTCGTACTCTCGAAACAGGTGCGCAAACTTTTCAATTTCTTGCAGCGGGACACCATGGAACAAGCGGTTTCGCTCGAGATACCAGACTTTGTTGGGCATGCGTTCCTTTCGCCCTAAGACCAGATTGAGTACCGACCGCAGGCGATGCTCCCCGGGAGTTCCGGTCAGTCGCAGGTCATTCGGAAGCATCAGCGTCGGCGTGACCATCACCTGATGTCCTGCAGCTCGTGCCTCCGAAACGTTTCTCGTCAGCAGGCGAAATTCTTTGAAGTCCTTGAGCACAAGGGACGCGCGCATGATCGCGGTCGGAGAGAAGGGGCACCCGTCCTGCACGTAGAGGATGAGCGGAAGCGGTGCCACGAGCGACGCTTCACTCCGAGCCATCATCGTTTTGCCTACTTGAGAGTCACCGAGACCGATGAAGCGGAGGCACCCATCGTCGGCATGTGATCGTTGTTCGCCAGCATCACCAACACATTGGCCTTGCCGAAGTGCCACGTCAAAAGATCGACGGGAACCGTCTTCGTGCACGGCATCCCGATCATGCCGACCATCGACATCATCGACGATCCCATTCCGCCGCCCATCTTCTCGGACATCTTGTGCATCGGGTGCATCTTGTCCGTGACGCCTTTCTGCGTGACGAACACGTGCAAGTGTCCGTATCCCTTGACGTCGGCCTTCCCTTCGAGATCGCACGAGAGTTCGAAGTTGTTGACCGCGACAACGAGATCAAACTTCTTGCCCACAATTGTGCCACTCTTGGGGGAAATAATTCGCACCGACGGTTCTGTGTTGTTCTCGGGCTGCGGCAGCGCTTTGGCTTCCTGCGGCGCATAGTCGAACATCGCCATTGCCGGCTTGCCGACCATCATGTGTGCGTCGTCCGCAAGCACTACTGCAAGCGTATGTTTTCCGGGCTTGACGCCGGTGCCCGAAATATCAAATGCGTCGGAGCAGGACAAATTGGTCAACTGCGCCATCGACATGCCATCCAGCATCGCGTGAATGTGCCCCTGTCCGGGGACACCCGGCTTGCCGACATCCTTGCACTCGATCTTGAAACCGGAGACGCCAACTTGGACGGGAATGGAGGACGAGGTGACCTTTTGTCCGTTCGTGATGTTTTTGATTGAGATACGGGCGCCGCCGGCGGCAAGCACCGGCAGGGCGATCGTCACCACAAGCGCGGCCATTCCCGCGCGCGCCAGGTTTGAAAATCTGAACATATGTAGAAACTCCTTTCCATCAGCAAATGGTAGCTCGCGGAGGCGTCGCGACGCCGTGAGATGGATCACAGCCGCCCCGGGGCGCCCGGTGGTTATGCTCGGGATGCCGTGATGAAGAAGCTTGGCCTTACGACTCTCGGAGCCGCGATGACGGCATCACTCTGTTGATCCGGCCTTTGTTGCTTGCGGTACTAAGTGTGCTCAGCGTTCCGGTCGCAGGCGCTCTGGCCACCGGCTCTTCTACACCCACTGGTGGGCTTTTGTCGCGCTTGGGCTTGGCATCACCGTCGCGGCCCTGCGATGCGATCGTGAATGGCTTGCTGCTCGTGGAGGCGATCCTCCGGATACGCCTTGTATGCGCCGTTAACTTCGACGCCGATCACGCGCGTTTGTTCTCAAGGCGCCGGTCGTTGCGATTGACGTTGAACCACAGTTCCTGCGTGCTGCCGTAACCTACATACGGCCCGATGCGATAATCACCGAAGCGCCTGGCCATTCCCTGGGTATTGCCAAGACCTTCCCGTCGGCATGCGCCTGTTTCCAATGACTCCAGCGGTCCATAGAGACCGGATATGATGCAAGGCGCATTCCGCGCAACTTCCCTTCAACTGCCCGGCCGGTAATCTGAAGCCATCGGCTGTCGGTGTTTCGATCGTACATCAGCAAGTTGGAATTGTAGAGATCGCGCAGACGCTGTGAGGTAGCTCACAACTTGTCTCTAGCCGTGCACGATGCGATCGTAGATACTAGCGACGCTTCGTATGTCGAAAAACCGGCCTATCGTGTCCTTCCCGGCGATCGTCGGATTCGAGGATCGGGCAAATCTGAGCACGCGCTCCGCGGGCGTGCGAACCATCGGTGATTGCCCCGAGTCGCTCGTTAAGCGAGGCGCGCAACTGATGGAGCACAGCGATTTGCCGCTCCACATCGGCGATGTGACCTTCAATGAAGTCGCGCAGCCGCTCGCACGGTGCATTGCCGGCGTTGCCCATGCGAATGAGTTCGGCGATCTCGTCGAGCCGCAGGCCGAGTGACTTCGCGACGTTGATGAAGTGCAGGCGCTCTTCGTCCTCCCGGGAGTAGAGTCGGTAGCGCGCAGCCGAACGCTTCGGAGCCTTCAGCAAGCAGCGTCTTTCGTAGTAGCGGATCGTGTGAGGCGGTATGCCGGCACGCCGGCTCAGCTCACCAACGAGCATCTCCCGCGGCGGGGCGTTATCCTTGGCCAATTCCGGCGGCGATGAGTGCTTCACGCGTAATGGGCTCCTGGTTCTTGCAGCACCCGCAGAGTTCGCCATCGACGACGACGGCGGGCAACCGGGCAACACCGTATTGCCGCGCCTTGCGCACACCCGGATCGGAGTTGTCCTTGCCGCGAAGATCGTGGACTCGGACCTCACATTCCTCGCACGACAATTCCTTGACCAGGCGCAACGCATCGTCGCAGAACGGGCACCCTGCAGTAAACACTTCTACATTCCTCTTCATATCGGCACCTTTGGGTTAGGTAAGGAGATACGTTGCTCTTACCCTACACCTTAAACCCTACTTGAAGGTCAAGCGTGCGTGATCTGCCTCGTAGCGGCGACCCTGTTCACGCCGATCAAAAACAACTCGGTCAGCGCGTTGCTGAAAGCAGTATCGAGAAAAAATATCACTCGAGAAACTGCCCTCGCGCGTCTGCGGAACGCGCAGCGTGATAGGACCGACGCGCGTGTAGAGCTGACGTTCGCGATAACCGTTCCGGTAACCGGCGCGTTCGTCGGTGCGCTCATAGCGATCAGCGCTCAAGTGGTCGCTGACTTGCGACTCGAGAACCTGTTGGATCGCGCCCTCGACCAGCTGCGAGCATTGGGGCGCTCCAAAAGGGCTGGCGTCATCGATTCGGATAGGGTAACATTGTAAATCGACCACCGTTTCGTCCTTTCAGTTGAGAAGTTTTCGGCAAAATGAATCTTCCGAACCGAAACGGTGGCTCCTCGCCACCGGCCTTTTACAGTACTTTAAGGGACATCGTCATTGCCGCAAAAAGCCAGAGCAATGCAATCCCAAAGAAAAGGCCTCCAACAACATCGGTGAACCACGCGTAGCCGAAGAACACGACAAAGAACGCCGAATTCGCCGCAAGCAAGACAACCGCGATCGCTGCGCGCCGACGCCAGCGCGGGGATCGCCCGCGCCACGCCAACACGGCAAGACTCCCATAAAAACCAATTGCCGAGGCGACAAGCATGCTCGGATACGATCCACGGATGAGGTGCGGGCTCGTCCGGCCGAACAGGCCGGGTAAAATCAGCGAGGCAAGGAAGACCGTTATTGCAACTCCGGTAATGAGCTCCGCCGGCCTAAACCATTTCTTTTTCCAAAGGGACGCTCGCCGAAGGGACTAGATAGCGATCAAATCGATCGCCGAGCGCGGCATCGGCGTTCCACATTCATCAAAGCGGCGAGAGTGAGAAACAATCGTGCCCGTGCAGCCCCAAATGTAGCCGGCATCGATCGCGACGTCCAGCCAAGGCGTTTCCGCAAATTGCTCGGCGCGCATCGCCGGCGGCAGCGGCGCGATAATCGTGGAGTTGTCGAGCGCTTTGGCGGCGATCTTCGAAGCATCTTTCTTCGAAGGCCCCTGCACGAGCGCGCGCACGACCGTGCCGATCTTGCGTTCGTGGTGCCGGCGTGAGATTGCGTTCTGCGCCTCGACCAAACGATTGAAGCGCTCCTTGGCGACTTGAGCCGGGGTCTGTTCCCATCGTGCCGCCGGCGTCCCGCGCCGGGGCGAATAGAGAAACATGTACGCGTTGGCAAAGATGCCGCTGCGCACGTAGGAAAGCGTCGCTTCGAAGTCAGCATCGGTTTCGCCGGGAAAGCCGACGATGATGTCGGTCGTGAAGATCCAGTCGGGAAGATAGCATCGAAAGAGCGCGACGACTTCGTCGTAGTGACGCAGCGTGTACTTGCGGTTCATTCGGCGCAGCACGGCATCGCTGGCCGACTGCAGCGGGAGATGAACGCGGGGATTGAGCTTGGATACATCCGCCAAAGCACGCACGACGCTCTCCGTGAAATCCTTCGGATGCGGCGAAATGAAAGAGAGCCGCTCGAGCGTTTCGATCGCGCCGACGGCTTTGCACAGCTCGCCGAAATCCGCACCGCTCGCGGGATCGCGGTAAGCATTCACAGTCTGTCCGACGAGCATGACTTCACGCGCTCCCGCATCGGTTCGGTCACGAACGTCTTGCACGATATCGCTCATCGGGCGATGATCGAAACGGCCGCGCACGTGCGGAACAATGCAGAACGTGCAGTAGTAAGAGCAGCCCCGCTGAACCGTCGCAAAGCCGCGCAGGTGTGAAAAAGCGTCGGTGATGCAGTCTGCCGCACCACCGAAAGGTTCGAGCAGCAGGCGTTCCTCGGCAAGTTCAGACTCTTCAAACTCCGGGCGCCAGCGCGCAATCGCGTCACCGAGCTGCACCAGTTCCGACGTTCCGAAGACGGCATCGACGTGGGGCGCCAGCTGCTGCATCCGATCGCGATCTTGCTCCGCGAGACAGCCCGTCACGATCAGTTTGAGCGTCGGGTCGGCGTCTTTGAGGACTTTCAAATGGTTCATGCGCCCATACGCGCGACGCTCCGCCGCTTGCCGCACGGTGCATGTATTCAAGACGAGCACGTTGGCTTGCTCGGGACGTTCGGCGACGGAGTAGCCGGCGCTGCGCGCGCGCTGCGCGATGAACTCGGAATCCGCCTGGTTCATCTGGCAGCCGAAAGTCTCGATATAAATGCTCGCCACGCTACTTCACCTTGCCGGTGAGCATCAGGATCAAATCGAGCGGCAAAAAGAGTTTGCCGCGAACGAGCCCCGCGGGCGCGTCGTACGTCACGTCGCGGTGGTCGACGAAAAATTTCGCATCGCCCAAATGTCCGACGACGACGTGTCCGCTCCATTTAATCACAAGCCTGGTTCCCGCGACCTTGTAAGCCGACGGCGGCAGATACGCACTGGCAGGCGCGACGACGGCAGAGTGCTCGTCGGCAGCTGCAGGACGAAAAAGCACGTGCGTCGTCTGCGACGGATAGACTGCCACCGTTCGATCGTAGCGGGTGCCGGACGTACGGACGGAGATGTGGTGCACTCCCGCGCTCACGCGATAAAGACCGAGCAGCGGTTCGCTCTGCCCATCGACCGAAACGGTTGCCGCAGCGCGCAGCCCGTGCAGCGCGATCGCGCCTTCGCCGCCGAGATCGTGCGTGCCGGGCTGCAGTTGCACCGTCAGTCCGGCCGTCGCGCCCGCATTGACCTCTTGATCCAACTCCGAGACTTTCCAGCCGGCTTTGGTGACGGTTACGGAATGCTTTCCCGCGCGCAAACCATCGATCAGCAGCGGTGTTCTGCCGATGTAGCTGCCGTCAACCCAAACATCCGCAGCCGACGGAAGCGAAGTCACGAACAACGCGCCGAACGGAGCGGCAGCGCGCGCAGCCGCGCACGAAAGAGCGACAAAAGCAACAAACGCCGCGATGCGGCCAATGCAGCGTATCATGCAGAGCAGCGAGATTCGGCGCGCAGCGCGGGAATACCCCGAATGCCCTCCAAAGAAGCGAGCGTGCATTCGCTGCATCCATCGACGGTTGCGATCGTCGGACGACCGAACGTCGGAAAGAGCGCTCTCTTCAACCGGCTGATCGGACAGCGTCTCGCGATCGTTGAAGACACGCCCGGCGTAACGCGGGATCGCCTCTACGCGCTCTGCGAATGGAACGGCAAGACTTTCAGCCTCATCGACACGGCCGGCATCGGTGCCGGCGCAAACAGCGATCGCACCGCCGACGCGGTTGCCGCGACGTCGCGACGGCAAGCCGAAGCAGCGGCCCAAGAAGCGGACGCGGTTCTGCTCGTGGTCGATGCGGCTGAAGGCAGACATACGCTCGACGACGATCTCGCACAAGTGCTGCGGCGCAATCGCCGCCCGGTGATCCTGGTCGCAAACAAAGCGGAATCGCCGTCGGCTTCTTCAGCCGTTCACGCGGAATTCGCGCATCTCGGCTTCGGTGAGCCGGTCGCCGTCTCGGCAATCCACGGCGAGGGCACCGGCGATCTGCTCGACCGCATCGCCGAGTACGTCGCAGCCGACGCCGCGCCCGTTTCGGAAAGCGAGCTCGCGCTGGCGATCGTCGGCCGTCCCAATGTCGGCAAGAGCTCGCTGCTGAATGCGCTCTTGGGTGAGCCGCGCGCGATCGTCTCGGAAGTCCCTGGAACGACGCGGGATGCGGTCGACACGATCATGCAATTCCACGAGCATCGCATCCGCCTGATCGATACGGCGGGCGTTCGCAAGAAGCCCGCGGCGCACGGCGCGATCGAATACTACGCGGCACTTCGCTCGCTCTCCGCAATCGCGCGCTGCGATATCGCGCTTTTGCTCTTCGATGCGATGCAAGGACTGACGGCGCAGGATCGCCGCCTCGCCGGCATGGTTCTGGAAGAGCGCAAAGGCTTGATTCTTGTCGGCAACAAGTGGGATTTGGTTCGCGAGCAGGGTGAGTACTCGCAGGCCGAACTGATTGGAGCGCTCCATGAGGATCTGCCGTTTGCGCGCTTTGCGCCCGTCACGTTTCTCTCCGCGACCTCGAAGCGCCGTCTTGGCAGCCTGATGCCGCTGGTCATGCGCGTTTGGAGCAACTTGAACCGCCATGCGCCGACCGCGCAGCTCAACGATCTCGTGCGGGACGCAGTCCTTGCGCACCCCGCGCCGTCGATCGGCGGAAAGCCGCTGCGAATCTACTACGTCTCTCAGCCGGCAACGCGCCCGCCACTCTTCATCTTTTTCTGCAACGATCCGAAGCTGGTGCAGGATTCCTATCGCCGCTTTCTCGAGCACACGATTCGCTCCGCATTCGATTTTGAGGGCGTGCCGCTGCAGCTGCAGTTTCGCGAACGCTCGCGCGAGGAGCGCGCATGAGTCCGGCGGCGTACTTTGGCATCGCAGTGATCGCCTTTCTCGCCGGATCCGTTCCGTCCGGGTATTTGATCGCGCTGCTCTTCTTCCGCATCGATATCCGCCGCCGCGGAAGCGGCAACATCGGCGCGATGAACGCGCTGCGCACGATCGGCACAGGCGGAGCGCTCGCGGTGCTCGTGCTCGATGCGCTCAAAGGCCTGCTGCCGCCGCTGATCGTCGCAGCCTTCATTGCAATACCGCCCGCACGAGCGCTCGCGGCTCTGTGCGCCGTGCTGGGACATTGTTTTTCGCCGTGGCTTCGCGGCAAAGGCGGCAAAGGCGTCGCGACTTCGTTCGGCGCGCTCTTCGCGTTGTCGTGGCCGGCGGCTCTGTGCGCAGTGGGCGGGTGGCTCATCGGGGCCGGAGCGACGACGTTTTCATCCGTAGGATCGCTGCTCGGGTCGCTGATCGCCATTCCCGCAATATGGTATTTCACGCGCGATGGGTGGCTGGTCGGCTATGCAGCGTGCGCAGCCGTGCTGATCTTCGTGACCCATCGCGGTAACGTAGCGCGGCTGTTGACGGGCCAGGAAAGCGGCATCTCGTTTCTGCGGCGTGGCGCATAGCATCGGTGCGAACCAGGGCTGATTCGCTCGCGCTGCGTATTGGGCGGTGGCCATGATCTCATCGAACGATTTGCGCAACGGCGTCACGATCGTTGACGGCGGCCAGCTGTGGACCGTGATCGAATTTCTCCACGTCAAGCCCGGCAAAGGATCGGCATTTGTAAGAACGCGGCTGAAGAACGTTAAGACCGGCGCAACCGTTGAAAAGACGTTTCGAGCCGGCGAAAAGCTGCAGCGCGCGACTGTCGACAACCGTCAAATGCAAATGCTCTACAACGATGCCGACGGATATCATTTCATGGACCAGGAGACGTTCGAGAACGTCACGCTCGGCAGAGAGCTGATCGGCGATCCGGCCGATTTCCTCAAAGACGGCATGATCGTCGATGTGCAGTTTCACGATGGGCTGCCGATCGGCTGCGATCTTCCGGCGCACGTCGAGCTGCGCGTCGAGCAAACCGATCCCGGATTCAAAGGCGACACCGCCACCGGCGCGACGAAACCGGCGACGCTTGAAACGCGCGCCGTCGTCAACGTGCCGCTCTTCGTTAATCCCGGGGACGTCATCCGCATCGACACGCGCGATCGCCGGTACATCGGTCGCGTCGGCTCCTAAGGTCTCGCTCTCATACACCACGCCGCCTCGTTTTACGTTTGGCTTTTCATCGCCGGTTTTGCAGCGAGCATCTTCGGCTCAATGGTCGGGCTTGGCGGCGGCTTCATCATCGTGCCGGTGCTGCGAATCGCCTTCGGACTCACGCCTGCTGCTGCCGCGGGAACTTCGCTTGCGCTCGTCGTGGCCAATAGCGCAAGCGCAGCAACGACCTACCTCTTGCAGCGGCGCGTGGACGTTCGTTTGGGACTGCTGCTCGCCGCAGGCGGTCTTCCGGGGAGCATCCTTGGAGCAATCGCGGTCGCGCATCTTGCGCCGCGCGTTTTCGATTGGGCGTTCGCGGCGCTGCTGATCGGCATCGCCGCCGACATCCTTTTTCGGCGCCGCAAGCTTATTGCGAACCAGCAGACTGCTGCGATGCCGCGCGGGATGGCTTGGCCGAATGCGATCGTTGCAGGTTTCGGCGTCGGCTTAGTATCGAGTCTTTTTGGCGTAGGCGGGGGCGTGGTCTTAGTCCCGATCCTGATCTACGCGTCGACTCTTCCGGCGCACGCGATAAGCGCGACGTCGCAGTTTGGGATCTTACTCACGGCACCCGTTGGATTCTTGGCGCACCTGGCACAACGCGATATTGATTGGAACCTGGTTCTTCCACTCGTTGCAGGCGGCGCATTGGGCGGCCCTTTGGGAGCGCGCCTTTCGCTGCGCTTGGACTCGGCTCGGCTCATGGTTCTCGTCGCCGCCGCGTTGATCGCCGCGGCGTTGGCGCTCGTCCTGCGCCACTTCATCTAGCGCGCCGCGGCAAGTCTTCGCCTTCGTATCGCGAAGCGTAGCGCATGCTGCTTTCGTTTACCGCTCTCGTCTTGGCGGCGACTTCCTCGGCGCCGTTTTCCGTCTCGCACGTTTCGAAAGTCAACCGTGCCGCAATCACCTACGTCGTAAACCAGCATTACGGAACACACACGTACGTCCGCTCGATCGCCGTGGCGGATTCGTATGCTCTCGTGTGGGGAACCCGCGGAGCGATGCCGTTCTACGATGGACTCCTGCTGCACAAGAGCGGCTGGTGGATCAGCTGCGCTGCGGGCCAGGCACCGCCGTCGGCGGCACACCTGCAAACCGCGTGCGGTTTCCCGCGCACTGCGGCCGTTGAATTGACGGAAGAGCAAAACGCGAACATCGCCGCCACGCGAGGCGATTTCGGCCTAGCCGTCATCGCCGAAGTTCGTGCGCACAACGCGGTGCAGCGCGCGAGTGCATTCGAGCAGACGCAGGAACGCGGGCGGCTTCAGCTGCTGCAGCGTCTGAAGGTGCAGATGCAGCTGGGGCAGATTACGCGCGCTCAGGCGATTCAGCGCTGGAACGAATTTCAGATCTACTTCTGAAAGGCGCGCGCCACAACTCGAGCGGCTAGCGCCGCGCAGCGCGGACCTTGCCGAATGAGAAACGGGAGATCGAGCCATGCGCGCGGATCGGTCAGCGCGCGCCGCGGATGAATCCAAGCTGGCGAGATTTCGCGCGCAGGCGTGTCGAGAATAACGCGAACGCAGGCGATGCGTCGCGCGTCGATCGAAGCGGTTTCCATATCGGCGGCAGCGTAGCCGAGCTGCGCCCAGTGCGCGCGCTGCTCGCAGTGCGCGAACGAATCGAGCGTCACCAGCGGAAGGCTGCGCGAAATGAGGCCGAGCGCCCGCGCGGCGTTCTGAAGGCGTTGCGTTAGATCGGGATCACAAGCGCGCGTTGAGCCATTCGCGCCGGCGACATAGGGCGGGATGACGATCGCGCCCGTGCGCAGCTCGGGAGAGAGGCCGCCGGCGAGTCCGCAACTGATCGCAATCTCCCATGGGCCGTTCGCACGGTCCAAGCCGATGCCGGCTTCAACGACTTCGAGATCCGGCGCGGCCCTTCGAACCGCATTTGCTTCAAGACGCGTCGCCGCTACGATGGTCACGCGCAAGAGCCGTTCCCGCGATACCACAGAAGCGCGCGCTCCAGCGCTTCGCTGACCGCTCCAGGGCTGAATCCGAGTTCGCGCCGCGCTTTGCTGCTGTCGGCAAACATCAGCTCGCTCGCCATGCGCGCGCCTTCAAGGGGAATCAGCGGGCGCGATCCGGTGAAGCGTGAGCGCACCTCTTCGGCGCGCGCGGCCGCAACCGCAAGCGCGGCCGGAGCTCGCCAGTGCGGCAGCGGTTTCTTCGTGATCGCGGAGAGCAGCTGCCAAAGATCGTCGAGCAGCAAATTCTCCCCACCGAGGATGTATCGCTCGCCCGCGCGTCCGTACTGCAGCGCAGCGACATGCGCGCGCGCCACATCCTCGACCGGCACGAGGTTGATCCCGCCGTGCGGCGGCAGCGCAAACATTTTTCCGCACGCAAAGTCGAGAATGATTTGACCCGTAGGCGTTGGTTTCCAATCCCCGGGACCGACCGGCGCAGTTGGAAGTAAAGACACGACCGGAACGCGGCTCGCAAAAGCGGCCCGTTCCTGCCGTACTTTGGAAGCATGATAGCCGGCGTGCAGCGCACCGGTTTCCCAATCGCTCTCCGTTCGCGGGCGTCCATCGCGCGCAGATCCCAGAACCGCAGAGCTGGACGTCACGACGGCGCGAGCGGCGCCCGCGATATGCGCGGCTTCCAGCAGCCCGGCCGTTCCCTTGACGTTGATTGCGTCGAGCGACGATCGCATCCCGAGCGAGAACGAATACGCTGCCGCGCAATGGATCACGTACGTGCAGCCTTCAAGCGCGCGCGCGAACGATCCGGGTGATTGGAGATCGCCGGCGACGATCGTGCAGTCGGCGTGAGGCCCCGCGATTTGGAGGATTCTCTCGCCTTTGGAATCGCGAGAGAGCGCGCGCACGGCATACCCTGAGAGCAGCAACTCCCGCAGCACGTGGCTGCCGACAAAGCCGCTGCCGCCGGTCAGAAAGACCGACTCAGTGGGCAAGCGCCGCTCGGATGCTCTCCTTCACCGATGCGGTCGTCTTCAGCACGGCCGTCGGTTCATAACCGCAATGCGCCATGCAGTTCGCGCACTTTGGATTCTTGCCGCGGCCGTAGAGGTTCCAGTCCGTTTCCTCGATCAGTTCTTTGTAACTCTGTGCGTACGGCGCGTCCGACATCAGGTAGCACGGGCGCTGCCATCCGAAGATCGAGTACGAGGGAATTCCCCACGGCGTGCACTCGAAATCGAGCTTTCCTTCCAGAAAATCGAGATAGAGCGGGCTGTGGTTGAGGCGCCACCGCTTGCGTTTGCCCCCGGCAAACGCTTCACGGAAGATGGTGCGCGTGCGCTCCACGCCTAAGAAATGATCCTGATCGGGCGCTTTTTCGTACGCGTACCCGGGCGAGATCTGCATCGAGTCTACCTGAAGCTCGTCATTCAAGAAATCGAGCACCGCCCGAATCGAACCGGCGTCGTCCGGATCGAAGAACGTCGTGTTGGTCGCGACGCGAAAGCCCTTGGCTTGCGCGACCTTGATCGCGCCCACCGCCTTGTCGAACGTCCCATCGCGGCAGACGACCTCATCGTGACGCTTGCGCAAGCCGTCCAAGTGGACCATCCACGTGAAGTACGGCGACGGCTTGAACTTGTCGATCTTCTTCTCGAGCAGCAGCGCGTTCGTGCAGACGATGACGACTTTCTTGCGCCGCACGAGCTCTTCGGTCAGCCTCGGGAGCTCTTCGTAGATCAGCGGCTCACCGCCGGCGATCGAGATGATCGGCGCGCCGCACTCTTCGATTGCATCAAAGCATTGCTGCAGCGAAAGACGTTTGCGCAGCGTCTCGGTCGGATGCTGAATCTTTCCGCATCCGGCACAAGCAAGGTTGCACTGGAAGAGCGGCTCCAGTTCCATGACCAGCGAATACTTGCGGCGCCCCTTCAGCTTCTGGCTGAAGATGTATTTCGCGATGGCGAACTTCTGTGCGAACGGTGTGCTCATCTAAACCGTGACTCGTTGCCTTCCTAAAAAACTAGCGGCTTGCGTTCTCTGCGCTCCGGCGCCGTCCATTGCCAGCGCCATGGTCGGAAAGAGATGCCGGTACATATGATAGTTCAGGTAGAAATCGCGCGGGAACCCGGTCCCGGTGAAATGCGGCTCGTCCCATGTTCCATCGGCGCGCTGCCGTTCCCTCAAAAACCTCAAACCCTTCGCAGCGGGGCCGTCCTCACCCATACCCGCCCACTGCAGTGCCATCACGGCCCAGGCCGTCTGCGAAGCCGTGCTCGTGCCGATTCCTGCAAATGATTCGTCCTCGTACGAATGGCAGGTCTCTCCCCAGCCGCCGTCTGCGTTCTGCACCGAAAGCAGCCAGCCGGCCCCGCGCTGCATCATGTCGCTGCCCGTCCCCAACGTGCCGAGCGCCGCGTGGACGCACCACGTTCCGTAGATGTGATTCACGCCCCAGCGGCCGAACCACGATCCCCACGGTTTCTGCGTCGCGCGCAGATACGCGAGTCCGGCAGCGACGTAAGGATCCGAAGGCGTTCTTCCCAGCATAGCCAGCATCTCCAGAACGTGCGCGGTGACGTCCTCGGTCGGCGGATCGATCATCGCGCCGAAATCCGAGAACGGCATGCGATAGAGAAATTCACTCGTGTTGTTGCGATCGAACGCGGCCCACGCGTTATTGCTCGAGCGCATGGCGAGCGTCCATGTCACCGCGCGGTCGATCGCCGCACGGACGCGCTGCGGTTCGCCGCCTTCAATGAGCGAACAGACAATCACCGCCGTGTCGTCGATGTCGGGATAGATGTCGTTGTCGAATTCAAACGCCCAACCGCCGCAAGGAACGCCTTTGCAGCGCACTTGCCAGTCGCCGGGGACGCTCGCGGCGATCTGTTCGCGCAGCAGCCACGCAATCGCGCGCTGCATGGCGGGATGATCCGATCGCAAGCCTGCGGCGTACAGCGCGCGCACGGCCCAAGCCGTGTCCCAGACCGGCGACATGCAGGCCTGAAAGCGCCAACCCGTTTCATCTGCGAACGCAAAGCGCTCCATGCCCGCGAGCCCTTTGCGCAGAACCGGATCGTCGCCCCCGCGGCCTTCGATGTTCAGCGCGATCAACGAATACACCCAAGGCGGCTGAATGCCGCCCCAACTCCCATCTGTCTCCTGTCGCGCAACGACCCAATCGATCATCTTTGCGCACGATGCGTCGCGTCCGGGTTTGAACGGCAATCGTTCGTACAGCTTGAGCAGCTTGTCGTTCCACCACAGCCATCCGCTGCCGGGAACGCGGTGCAAGCGCGCTTCCGTTCCGGGATTGATGATCTCGTCGACGCGTACGCCGAGATCGCGAACCGGGCGCCGCGCGATCACGACGCACAATGGACCGACGGTTCCGCGTGCCCAGCAAGAAAAGTCGTAGAGATTGAACGGCATCCAGGGCGGAAACCGCACGATCTCCGGCGGCATCGTGGGAATGCCGTCCCACGGATGGACGCCGAAGAGGGCCATCCAGATCTTCGTGAAGACGCGCGCTTCCGCCACTCCGCCGAGCTTGCGAATCATGCTCAACGCTCTGCGCATTTCATCCCGCGCCGCATCTACTCCAAGCACTTTCAGGGCAACGTAGGCTTCAATCGTCGTGCTCAAGTCAGCGGGCCCATCGTAGTACAACGCCCACGATCCGTCTTCGCGTTGGTGGCGCAGGATGTGATCGATTGCGCCTTGCCGGATCCGTTCGTGAGAAAGACCCAAGAAGCGCAAGAGCAGCACGTGCTCTGAGGTCATCGTCACGTTCGTCTCGAGTTCGTCGGTCCACCAACCCTCGGGCGATTGCGTCTCCAAAAGGTGGTCGACCGCCTTCCTCAATGCATCGTCCAACTATAACCGCTCCATGAGGCTTTGGGCCGCCGTTTCGCCGCTGCGCACCGCGGACTCCATCGTGTCCGGCCAGCCGGTTTCGGTCCAGGAGCCTGCGATCGTGAGCTTGGGATGCGCAGTTCTCGCGCCCGGGCGCTTTGCGCCCGGCTTGACGAGATATGTGCCTTCGGGATTTCGAGTCACCGCGCTGCGCAAGAGCTTCGCTGAAGCCAGTTGCGGCAAAGCGCGCCGAACCTCTTCCCACATTCGCTGCGCAAGCGAAGCGCTCGGCTCACTCGCCCACTCCTGCACTGCGCTCAAACTGCAGCACAAGTAGCCGGCGCGTTTTTGAAAGACCCATTGGACCGGCGAATCCAAGATGGCGGCAAAATCAAAATCGAGCGTGCCGCGGTCGTGCCACAGGTGGGCATCGACGATGGGAAAACTTTCGTACGCATCCAGGCCGCCGATTCCGAACCTCTGCGGTTCGCCAAGGAGTCTGCGCAGTGCGGCCGGCGACACCGCCACAACTGCGCCATCGAACGCTGCAGTGCCGGATGAACTCCGCAACGAGATTCGATCGTCCGCTTCAACTCCGAGAACGGCGGTGGACCTGTGCACGCTGTCCAACGGGCGCGCCGCAGCTTCCATGATTTCGGCGAGCGGCACGCTGGAGTAGCCAAAGCGCGCCGCGCCGGAATCGCTCAGAAAAGCCGTCGACACGACGAACGCCGCTTCAGCGGCGTTCATTTGGTCGAGCGGCGCGTTCAGCGCCGGGACCATGAACGGCTCCCAGAAGCTGCACACCGTTTCATCGGACTGACCTTGCGACTGAAGCCAGCCGCCGAAACTCGGCGCGCTTTGCGCGGCGTCCGGATCGCATTTGAGGCGCAAGAGTGCTCGCGCGACCTGAAGTTTGCCGCGCCACGAGAGGTGACGATACGCGATAAATGACGCAAGAAGGTGCAGCGGCGCCGGGAGCCGAGCGGCGCGCAGTCTCGAAAATTTGCCATCGCGCGAATACACCGCAACGTCGAAGCGGTCTTGGAGCCGCAGCGCCGCCGCCATTCCGGCGCGATCGATGAATTCGATGAATTGCGTGCAGCATGCCAGGTAGACATGTTGACCGTTGTCGACGGTTTCACCGCCGACTTCGAACGACGTTGCGCGCCCGCCGAGCAGGCGGCTTCTCTCGAAGAGCTCGACTGCGTACCCCTCGGCGTTGAGCCGTTGCGCCGCCGCGAGTCCGGAAAGGCCGCCTCCAACAACCGCTATCCGGGCCGCAGCCACGACGACAGCACAACGCCCAGCTTCTCGCGCTTTGAAAGTGTCGCGCGGCGATGCAGCGGAAGCTGCGGATCCTTTTCAATCTTCTGGAGAATGCCTTCGTAGATTCCCGCCATCGTTTGAACGCAGGCGGCTGAGCGGCGCGGAATATAGCGCAGCACCTGATAGCCGCTTTCAAAATGTTCGCGTGCCCGGTGCGTTTGGAAGGCGATCAGGCGATCCCATCCCGGATCGGCACGCCCCGTGAGCAGCGCCGCTTCGCTGATGCCGAAGCGCTCGAGATCCTCGCGTGGAAGATAGATCCGATTCATCTCGGCGTCTTCGCGAACGTCCCGCAAGATATTGGTGAGCTGCAAAGCGATCCCTAAATCATCGGCTCGTGCTAATGCCGCCGGATCGTCAAAGCCGAAGATGCGCACGCACATGCGGCCGACGACCGAGGCCACCAGCGTGCAATACTCGCGGAGTTCTTCCCAGCTGTCGTACCGCGTTCGAATGTGATCGCGCTCGACGCCATCGATCAGCGCTTGCAGTTCCTCCTCGGGGATGGCGTAGCGCCGCACCGCTCGCCCCAACACATGCATGACCGGATCGTGAAACTCTGCGTCAAAGCACTGCCGGATGCGCTCGCGCTGCACGCCGAGGCGTTGCGGAATCGATTCCGAAGAGGGAGCTTCATCGACGTCGTCGTCCACCTGCCGCGCAAAATCGTAGAGCGCATAGATGGCGATCCGCTGGTCCCGCGCAAGTGATATGAACCCCCAGTAGAAGTTCTTGGCCTCGCGCCGAGCCATTTCGGCGCAGAACTCTTCAGCTTCGCGCAGACGCCCGTTCGATCGCCGTCCGGCCCGTGCGCGTTCGAGCGGTTTCAGCATGTGGCGAACACTGCCCGTACGAAGATGCTCATCTTTGTCGCCTTCGATAAAGCGGGACGCTTCACTTGCGTCCGATATCCGGCGCGTTCGATCGCATCGCAGATCGCAAGGCCGCCCAGCCGGTAGAGCGCCAGCTGCAGGCGCAGCGCACCGGGGATGATGCGCTCCAATTCCGAGCCCGATGCGAGCAACGATCGCGCCCGCGCGACCAGCGCGCGCACGGCGCCTTCGAGGCCTCCGCTTACGATGTCGCTCTGCACCAAATAACTGCGTCCAAGACGCGCGTCGCGGCTGACGTCCTGCGCGTGGTTTGCCAGCTGCAATCCGATGCACACATCGTCGGACAATTGCTGTGCGCGCGCATCCGTGACGCCGAAGAGCCGCAGAACGACCTTTCCGACCGGCGCCGCGGAGAGCATGCAGTACGCCCGCAACTCTTCCCAAGTCGCATAGGAATGCACGCGCTGATCCTGCACGTTGGCTGCAATCAAGTCGAGAAAAGGCTGGGCTTCCAAGCGGCGGCGCTCGACCGTTTGGCGCAGGGCGATCAGCACCGGATGGACGCACGGCTCGCCCCTGAAAAATGCTTTCACCTCGTCGCTCCAGCGCGCCAAGCGTGAGAGTGCCGCCTCCGCGGACCCGCTCTCGTCGCCGAGATCGTCTGTCGTACGGCAAAACCCGTAGAAACGCATCAAATCTCGACGCAGCTCTCGTCCCACAAGTACCGAAGCCACCGCGAAGTTTTCGTAATGGCGGAGCGTCAGCCTCCGGCAGTAGGCGTCTGCGCTTTGCTGCTCGTTCAAAGATGCTCGCCGCATCGAACGATGCGATCCGTTCCCTTCAGCGATCCGATCGAATTGACGCCAAGCCCGAACATCGCGATGCGAAGAACTTCCTGCAGCTCACGGGCGAGATCCCGGGCTGCGTCCTTTCCCAGCGCGGCGGCGCGCAGAAACGGTCCCGCGACGCCGACGAGATCGGCGCCAAGTGCAAGCGCCTTGACGACGTCGAGCCCTGTGCGAATGCCGCCGCTTGCGATCAGCATGCGGTTCGGGACCGCTTTCCGTGCCGCAATGAGCGCTTCCGCCGTCGGGATACCCCACGCCGCAAATTCGCCTGCGACTTGCGCGCGCCAGCGTTCGCGCAACCGATGACGCTCGACTTCACTCCACGACGTTCCGCCGGCGCCCGCGAGATCGACTGCCGCGACGCCCGCTTCAAAGAGCGCGCGCACTTCCTGCGGACCGATTCCCCAGCCCACTTCTTTGACCACGATGGGAACCTTCAGCGCGCGGCAGAGACCCGCGATCTGCGCAAAAAGACCTCGAAAACACGTGTCCCCCTCGGGCTGAATGGCCTCTTGAATCGCATTGAGGTGCAGCACGAGAACATCCGCGCGTAGGGACTCGACCAATCTGCGGCACTCCTCTTCTCCGCGTCCGGTATTGAGCTGAACCGCGCCGAGATTGGCAAAGAGCAGCACGTCCGGCGCGATCGAGCGCACATCGAACGTATCGAGCAGCTCCGGGCGCTCGAGCAGCACGCGTCCCGAGCCAAGGCCCATTGCAAAGCCGGCTTCTTGTGCCGTCATTGCGAGCACCTGATTGAGGCGCTGCGCTTCCTGCGTACCGCCGGTCATACAGGAAATCAAAATCGGGGCACGGAGCGCCTTCCCGAAGCACGCATAGGATGTGTCGACTTCGTCGAGATCGATCTCCGGAAGAGCGCAATTGACGAAGCGATACCGTTCGAAGCCGGTGGCTACACCCTTGGACGCGACGTCCTCTTCCAAATTGATTCGCACGTGATCCGCCTTGCGCGACGGAATGATCGACTGCGATTCTATCGGACTCTCCCGTGAAACGACGCTTGCGCAGTTAGGCCGCGGTTGGCCGCGCAACCAAGAGAAGCCTCTCAAATGAACGGCGGCCGGCGGCCGGGAACAGAAGGCGTCGTGCGCGAGTTGATAGTCAACGCCGACGATTTCGGGCTCGACGCCGCGGTCAATGAAGCGATCGAACGCGCGCACCGTAACGGCATTCTCGCGTCGGCCAGTCTCATGGTTAGCGGCCGGGCATGCGGCGATGCCGTCAAACGCGCGCGAGATATGCCTTCACTGCGCGTCGGGCTGCACGTCGTGCTCACGAACGGACGCGCCATCCTGCCGGCGCGCGTGCTTCCCGCGATCGTCGATGCGTCGGGTTGTTTTCGCAAGAACCTGCTAGCAGCCGGAATCGCATACTTCCTTTTACCGGCCGCGCGAGCCCAGCTGGAAGCAGAAGTGCGCGCGCAGTTCCAAGCGTTTGCGGAAACGGGATTGCAACTGGACCACGTCAACGCGCAGAATCACATGCACGTTCACCCGACGGTGCTTTCGGTCTTGATGAAGGTCGGGCGCGAGTTCGGCGCGCGAGCTGTGCGCCTGCCGCGCGAGCCCTTCTGGCCCTCGTGGAGAGCAGCGCACACTCAAGGACTCTCGCGGCTTGGCAACTCCGTCGGCTTGGCTCCGTGGCTGTTTTTCTTGCGCCGGCGCTTGCAGTACGCGGGCTTCGTATACAACGATTATCTCTTCGGCATGAATGATACGGGCCACGTGACGGCCCCTCGAGTGTGCAGGTTGCTGGACGTCTTGCCGGCCGGCGTAACGGAACTTTACGTTCATCCTGCCACGCACGCGTGGCCCGGCGCCGAACCGCCGGACTACGACTTCGCCGGAGAACTGGCGGCGCTCATCGATCCTGAAGTGATCGAACGTTTGCAGGGACCGGCGATCCGCCGGATCACGTTCTCGGAATTGGCCCAACGCCGTGCGACGTAGCGCGAGGGCAGGCTTGTCCGCGGCGGCGACGCTTGCCTCAGTCGCCGGCCTCGTCTATGCGGCTTGCGCGCTCGATCGCGTCGTTCGCTTCAGAAGCGCTATGCGGCGCACGCACAATCGCCAGAGGGACTTACCGCCGATGACGATCCTCAAGCCGCTGCACGGCGACGAGCCGTTTCTGTACGAGAATCTTCGCACGTTTTGCGACCAAGACTATCCGCACTTTCAGATCGTCTTCGGAACATTGCTCTTGCACGATCCGGCGCTGCAGGCCGTGCATCGCCTTCAGCGCGAGTTTCCCGCCTGCGATATCGCCATCGTCAGTCAATCGGCAGCGAGCGGCGGCCGGAATCCGAAGGTTGTCAATCTGCAGCGAATGGAGCACGCGGCAAAGCATGACCTGCTCGTGATCGCCGACAGCGACATGCGTGTGGGGCGAGACTACCTAGAGTCGCTCGCGGAAGCTTTTCAAAATGAGCGCACTGGAGCCGCTACCTGCCTCTACGGCGCTCTTGGCGTCGACGGACTCCCTTCCCTGATCGGCGCAATGCACGTCAACGATCAGTTCGCTCCGTCGGTACTGGTCGCACTCGCGCTCGAGCCGCTGCGCTACTGCTTCGGCGCCACGATGGCCGTGCGCCGCGCGACGCTGAACCGCATCGGCGGTCTGGCGGCGTTGGCGGCAAACCTGGGCGATGATTATTTGCTGGGAAAACTGGTCAGCGACGCCGGAGAACGCGTTGCGCTGTGCCGGCATCTTCCGCACACGATCGTTGCCGATTGCGACCTGCGTGACGTGTGGTCGCGTGAACTGCGCTGGGCGCGCACGATTCGCTCGGCTCGTCCGTTGGGCTATGCCGGTTCCATCTTGACGCATCCTTTGATGCTCGCGGCCTGCAATGCGCTGCTGCGGCGATCGTTTGCCAGTGGAGTGATCTTGGGAGCAGCCCTCGCGCTGCGCGTAGCGCTCCACGCGGAAGCGACGAAAACATTCGCCGCGCGCCGGCGCGTCACGCCGTGGTTGATTCCGGTGCGCGATGCTTCAGCAGCCGCGCTTTGGATCGGCGGCCTTTTCGGCTCACGCGTGCGCTGGCGCGAGAGCGAATTTCAACTAAGAGGCGCGGCGATGCGGCCTACTTCGGACGGGTCATCTCCTTCGGAACGACGTAGCGGTCAAACTCCTCTGCAGTGACGTGGCCCAGGTTGACTGCGGCGTCCTTGAGCGTGGTGCGGTGGCGGTGGGCGTGTTTGGCGATCTCGGCGGCCTTGTCGTAACCGATCTTCGGCGAGAGCGCGGTGACCGTCATCAGAGAATCAGAGAGATACCGCGCAATCGTCTCTTCGTTTGCCTGCAGCCCTTCAACGGCGTGAACGCGGAACATCGTGCACGTGTCTTTCAGCAGGCGGCATGAGTGCAGGAAGTTGTAGATCATCACCGGGTTGAACACGTTTAGCTCGAAGCTGCCCTGCGAAGCTCCAAAAGCGATCGCGAGATCGTTTCCGTAAACCTGAGCAATGACCATCGTCATCGCCTCGGATTGCGTCGGGTTCACCTTTCCGGGCATGATCGATGAGCCCGGTTCGTTTTCCGGCAATGTCAGCTCGCCCAGCCCTGCGCGCGGCCCGGAAGCCAGCCAGCGAATGTCGTTGGCGATCTTCATCAGCGCGGCGCCAAGCGTCTTAAGCGCGCCGGATGCGAAGACGAAATCGTCGTGCGATGCGAGCGCCGTGAACTTGTTGGGATGCGAGCGAAACGGCAATCCGGTCAGCTCCGCAATCCTGCGCGCTGCGCGCTCGCCAAACTCCGGGTGCGCGTTGAGTCCGGTTCCCACCGCGGTCCCTCCAATCGCCAGATCGTAGAGCGGATCGAGGGCGGCCCGGCAGGCCGCAAGTGCGCGATCGAGCTGCGTCACATATCCGGAGAACTCTTGCTCTAACGTGAGCGGCGTTGCGTCCTGGAGATGCGTTCGCCCCACTTTGACGATATGGGACCAGCTCTTCGCTTTCTCGGCGAGCGCGTCGCGCAGCTGCTGCACGGCGGGAAAGAGATCGACCATCGCTTCGGCTGCCGCGATATGCATCGCCGTCGGAAAGGTGTCGTTGGAGGATTGCGACATGTTGACATGGTCGTTGGGGTGCACCGGCTTTTTGCTGCCGAGTTCTCCGCCGCCCAGCTCGATCGCGCGATTGGAAACGACCTCGTTGACGTTCATGTTCGTCTGGGTGCCGGACCCGGTCTGCCACACGCGCAATGGAAAATGCGCGTCCAGCTTGCCGGCAATGACTTCGTCGCATGCCGCAACGATAAGGTCCTTGCGCTGAGCGTCGAGTTTGTCGAGCTCGAAGTTAACGATCGCGGCCGCTTTCTTCAGCACGGCCATAGCCTTGATCACTTGGCGCGGCATGACGTCGCGCGGCGTTTGACCGTCGCCGATGTCGAAGTGGATTAGCGAGCGCGCCGATTGCGCGCCGTAATACTTGTCCGCGGGCACCGCAATCGCGCCCATGGAGTCGGTTTCAGTGCGCGTTCGTTTTCCGTCGGCGCTGGAGTCGATGGTCTTCATCAGTCCTATCTTCTCGCGCCGCGCCGCATTTCTGCCCAGATAAAGGTCTGAAGGCGGTCTAGCGGCCGCGGCGGGCCGCGCGGCGCTCCGTCGTGCCGATCTCCCGGGTCTGAACGATCTCGAACACGGTGAGCGGGAAGCGCGGATCGAACCCTCGCTTGCTGCAGCGTCCGCAGCTCATCGCTGCCGACGGCAGCCGCCGGCGCAGCAATTCCAATGCGCATTGTTCGCACCGCAGAATGTAGCGTCTAACGCTCTCCTGGAGCGGCTTGACGTTGCCGAGGTCGTGATAGATCGAAGCCATCCCGCAGTCGCGCATCTTTCGTTTGAACGCGCCGCCGTGGCTCGTGTCGCCGTCGCGATCGAAGAGCCACGCGTGGATCATTTCGTGAAGCAGCGTCTCTCGCAGCGCTTCGGGATGCGCGTGGAAATGTTTGGGAGAAAGCTCGATCAGCAGCGGCCGCGCAGAGTACGTGATTCGTCCCGCTGAGTTGGAAAAGCGAGCGTTGTACCGGATGCCGCAAGCCGGCACTTCACCGTTGAAATAATAGTTGTTCAGTTCAGCGAAGAGTAACTGGAGATCGGTTTCGCTGGGCAGCACGAAGAGTTTGTTCGCCGGCCGTCCAAACGAGTCTTGTGCCGGCACAGCAAGGTCTGCCTCCGCGCATCTACGCGCCGATTGTCATCGCGATTGCGGTGATCTTTCTTGCGGCGATGGCGTGGCTGCTGCGCGCCGGGTTCGCAACGGGCGGATCCGTTTTCGGATCCGGGAGCGCCACGGCCGCTGCGCCAAGTGCGGCTCCGGCAGTCAACGTCGAAGGCGGTCCGCCGCCGGCCGTCCGCGCGCAACTGCAGGATCTGCGTAGCCGCATCGCGCGCGCTCCGAACGACGACGTCGCATTGACGCAGCTGGGCGATCTCTACTTGACGGTGGGAAAGTATTCGGAGGCGATTCCGTATTACCGCCGGGCCCTGCGCGCAAATCCGAATAACGCGGCGGCTCGCGAAGGGCTCTCGCAAGCGCAGGCCGAGATGGGCGGCGGGAAATAGGATGCGGCTCTACATCTCCTGCGATATGGAAGGTACGGCGGGCGTCTGCAGCTGGGTGCAGTGCGACCCGCAGGGCGCCGAGTATCCGATCTACCGGCGGTACATGTCGCTGGAAGTTCGTGCGGCGATCGATGGAGCGCGCGAAGCCGGAGCAACGGAGTGCGTCATCAACGACTCCCATTGGAACATGCGCAACCTCTTGTGGGACGAGCTTCCCGCCGACGTGCGCGTGATCTCCGGATCGCGAAAACCGTATTCGATGACCCAGGGGATGGACGGCGGCTTTGACGGCATCTTCTTCACCGGCTACCATGCCGCAGCGGGTGTGCGTGACGGGGTGCTCGCGCACACGTACAGCTCCGAAACGATCTACGAAGTCCGCGTCAACGGCGTCGCCTGCAGCGAAGCGCTGCTCAACGCGGCACTGGCCGGCGCGCAGGGGATTCCGCTGCTTTTGATCAGTGGGGACCGCGCGATCGTCGATCACGTGCGTGGCTACATGCCGTGGGTGACGGGCGTCACGGTCAAAGACGGCATCGGGCATTACAGCGCGCAGTCACTGACGCCGCAAGCCGCCCAGCAGGCGATTCGCGAAGGCGCCCGCCGAGCGGTCGCCACGGCGCGCGAGGCCGAGCCGTTCACGTTCGCGCCGCCGTACTCGCTCGAGATCGATACGACACGCGCCGAACAGGCCGACTTCATCGAGCTGATGCCGGGATTCCAACGCGTGAGCGGCCGCACCGTGCGTTACGATGGTTCGCAAGATTTTCACGCCGTCTTTCGCGCGTTCGTCGCTGCCATGCGGCTCGGCGGCGCCGCCACCGCGCCCGCGTGAAGCTCTACATCTCTTGCGACATGGAAGGCGTCGCAGGCGTCTGCAGCTGGGAACAAGTCGATGCTCGCCGCTTCACGCCCGAATATCAAATTTTTCGGCGCCATATGACGGCCGAGATCTGCGCGGCGATCGCGGGCGCGCGCAGCGCCGGCGCGGATCGGATCCTGGTCAACGATTCACATGGACCGATGCGGAACGTGCTGCTGGACGAGATTCCGGCCGACGTGCAAGTCATTTTCGGCGACCGCAAGCCGTTCTCGATGATGCAGGGCCTCGATCGATCCTTTGAAGGCGTCTTCTTTACCGGCTATCACGGCGCGATCGGGCAAGCCGATGCCGTTCTGGCGCACACCTACACCCCGTCGGTCGTTTACGACGTGCGGCTCAACGGAGTGCGCTGCAGCGAAGCGACTTTGAATGCCGCGCTCGCAGGATATTACGGCGTGCCGGTGCTTTTGATCACGGGCGACACTTCCACCGTGGAAAGCGCGCAAGCGCAGCTGTCGTGGGCTACCGGCGTGGCCGTCAAAACGAGCATCGGCAACTACAGCGTGGACTCGATTTCACCGCAAGCTGCGCAAGAGGCGATCGCCGCCGGCGCCTCGCAGGCCATTCGCAACCTCGCAAACGCTAAACCGTTCGCCTTTGAAGCGCCGGTTTCGATGGAGATCGACGTCGCGAAAGTGGAGCAGGCCGATTTCATCGCGCTCATTCCGGGCTTCGAGCGAACGGCGGACCGCACCGTACGGTTTGCGCACGATGACTATGCGGTCGTGTTCAAAGCGTTTGTTGCGGCATTCCGCATGGGAGCTGTCGCCGGCGAACCGGCTTAACTATCAGCAGTCATGGTGAGGTTATCGAACCACGACATCCTCACGTAAAGCGACGACGCGCAAGTCATGGTGATGGATAGAACCATGGCGGCGCTTAACGCGTCGCCCTTCTATGCATCAGGGTGACGCTGTGCACGGAGCAACGCATGGCCGTGCACAGCAGCAGCATCGCAGTGCGCACGCCGTCATCGCGATACGCAAGCCGTCATGGTGATGGATAGAACCATGGCGGCGCTTAACGCGTCGCCCTTCTATGCATCAGGGT
>Ga0207416_1000659_pt1 | contig 55187 bp, 43 predicted proteins | sample PaiPotPPM11metaG_FD_184107 | JGI IMG/M metagenome (GOLD analysis project Ga0207416, IMG submission 184107) | Iron sulfur acid spring bacterial and archeal communities from Banff, Canada, to study Microbial Dark Matter (Phase II) - Paint Pots PPM... ... | reverse complement strand
CTGTCACCCAATCGACATCCTTGGCGCGCGACCGTCTGGGCCGCTCCTGGTGGACTTGGAATGGCAACGTTTATGCGGGCATCCCGGCCCTATGCCGCCCGGATTTTGCGCCCGGAGATCCCCAGCCGTTCATCGATGGCCGCCACTTGCGAAGGGTTTTGATCGACCGGAATGGCAACCGCTTCTTTGAAACGATTCTGGCGGGCGGACGGGTCGGCGAATATGTAATCTCCCGGCCTTCGGAAACGCCTCCCCGCACCGCCATCCGGCTGACTCAGCTTTCACCCGATTCGGTTCGCTTGGATTTTTCCGCATTAACACCAGGAAGAGTTCTGTTTACCTGGCGCGTTGACGGCGGCCCTTGGAGCGCGCCCCAGACGCAGAAATTCTCTATTCTCGACTCACTATCAGCCGGAAGACACGAAATTGAAGCGAACTCAATGGATTCGCGGCTGGAGATGGACCCGGCGCCTGCCTCCGCGCGCGTTGACATTCTTGTGAAACCAGAGGCACAGATCGCGGCGCTCATAACCACTCTTTCGAGCGCCAAAACGGATGACGCGCGCGAGGCCGCCGTCGCAGCTCTCGCGAAGCAGCCGCCCACCCGGGTGCTTCCTGCTTTGCAGGCAGCCCGTGATCATGCCAGCAGCGCCGCGCGCTTTTGGATCGATGCCACGATCCAGCAAATTCAGCAAGCACACCCACCGCGAGATTTCCAATAGAGGCCGATGGCATTCCCCGGCTGGTATTCCCTCCAGAACCGAACAGCGGCGTTGCCCAATAACCCCGATGGTTCATGATCTTGCTGTCGAGACCGGCAGGGTGGACAACACGTGAGCCACATTCCTCGAAAGAAATGTGGACCAGCGTCCTGTCAGGGCGGATGCGAAAGTTGCGCTTGCTCTCGTATAGTAGCCACGAGGCGGACGTTCGCAAGTTGCCCGAAGGTCAGGGCCCGGCGCTTGCCCCCTCAGCCTTATTCACCAGCATACGCATGAACGAATCTTGGGGGAAAATGGCTAGTTCCTGGCGCATTACCTGAAGCGCATCGGTGTATTGCTGTTTAGAAATGTATTGAAGAGCTAAAACCTTATATAAGCGCGCGGAGTAAGGATTGAGAGCAATGGCGCGCTTGAGCAGATCAATCGAATCGTTCAAATGTCCAGCGCGGGCCAAAAGGTTGGAAAGAAGCTCAAAGTCCGAGGGCAACGCCGAGCCCCTCTTAATGGCCTCCGTCAATTCGCCCGTGGCCTCTTCGAGGGCCTCGGGCGTTCCTTCTTTCATCTTGTTCCTTGCCAGCGCCGAGAGGACTAACGGATCATTCGAGTTCTCCTGGGCTAATTGGCGGAGAACCTTTTCATACGACGCTTGATACTCTGGGTGTGAAGCCATCAATTCTCCGTAAGCTTTAAAGAGAACGACCGGGGCCACGGGGCGATTTTCCCTGCCTGGAATAGCATCTATGTGATAAAGGCCGGGCAGAGCGGCCGTGGTTTGATGAAAGGCGGATTTCGGAAACGGCTCTCCCTCCTTCGCAATAATACGGTGGTCGGTCAGGACCGAGTGGGAAATTGTTCTCACCGGCCGCTTCGGCATGTGGCAACCTGCGCAGTTATCCGGCGTGGATTTCGCGAGCCGTGTTTGAAGCGGTAAGGTACAACTGTTTTCCGTGTGGCAGGTCAGGCACTTCTGGCGATAGAAAGCCGGCGCCTCTGATGGCGAAGGTTGTTGATGCGGGTCGTGGCAGGTGGCGCAGGAAAGCTTGCCGGCGCTTTCCCGGTAGCACTTACTCAGGATCATGAGTTCGTAATGCTGAAGGAGCGGAGACTGCGGAAGAGTCGCTCGAGTCAAGGGAACCTGGAAGACCGCCACCGTATTGTCCAGTGGCGTTCCGGGCCGGAAATCCGCATATTTCTTTCCTGGCTGCAGAACTCGTGTGTCACCGCCCTGGTGACAGTTCATGCAAATATTATCGGCCAGCCAGTTTGAAATCTTGGCAGGGTTTACGATGGAATAATCGATCCTGCCTGAGATGAGCTCCGCCTTCTCCCGTTGTTGGACGTGCAACTGTCCGGGACCGTGACAAGTCTCGCATCCAATGGCAAGCTCGCGGAAGGGCGGGTCCTGGAAAAGCCCATCCCGATCCATCACTGGCCGGGGCCGCCCGCTGTGACAAAAAATACACCGTGCTGCGATCGGCCGGCTGAAACCATAATCCGCAAATTCATAACCCGGCGAAAGCTCCCATATCCCGGAGTTGTGGTAATAGGAGAGCGGGGCCTCGAACAAGTAATGTCCCGTCCTGATGATGTAACCAAGCCCATTTCTTCCGGACCCAATGACGTAAGCAATCTGCTGGACATTTCTGAATATGTCTTTCCCGTCAGGCCCGAGCTGAAATTCGCTCTGATAAAGATTTGAGCCTTCGCGGAAGATTGAAAAATAACGGTCGAGTTTCTGATCATGAACGGTGATAGGTTCCGGAATCCTCGTCAACTGCGTTGGGTCGCTGGGGAGAGCCATCGACCGGCCCATATCAGTCTTCATGAATCTGTCGTAAATATCCCGATGACACTTCGCGCACACTTCTGACCCGGTGTAGCCAACGCCTGGCGCCGTGTTTTCGAAGGCCGGGTAATTCGGCGATGAATTGGAGGATGATTTCCTGACCTGCGCGGCAAGGTTTTGAGGAACAAAGAAGACCAGCACGATGATCATCGTACTGAACCACAGCACCTGACTCAAACCGCGCCGCCGGTGATAACCGTGTGTCATCCGATTTGCCTCGGAGGCCTAGCCCCCTCACCCGGCGCTTGCGCGCCGCCCTCTCCCCCAAGGGGGCGAGGGCAGAATCTCCCAAGTTCTTTGCCGGCTGCGCTTAATTCGAGTTGGCTGCCCGCTTCCCTTGAGATTGCAAAATTTGGACCGCCTTCAAGGCATCGGGATCATCCGGTTTCAGTTTCAAAGCCAAGTTCAGCTCGCGCTCGGCGCTGGCAAAATCACCCTTGCGGCTATAGATCAAGCCAAGATTCTTATGGAGCGTCTCACCCTGCGCGCAATTGCCGCATAAGGCCAGGGCTTGTTGGATATCCGCAACCGCCTGCCCCCAATTGCGCGCATCGGCTGCCTGCAAGCCAAAATTGCCGAGCGTCTGAATGCGATCGGTGAGTTGTTGCTGTTTTTGCAGAGATCGAAAGCGGGCCATGTGCGCCTCGCCTTGGGGATCACCCTGTTTTTCCAATTGCTGTTCCAAGCTATAAAGAGCTTTTGAATTGTTGGGGTCGGCATCAATCGCTTGGCGCCAATGCGCAATCGCGTCGTTGGCTGTGTCCCAATTCGATGAGGTGGCGAGTGGCTTGGTAACCCGCTTAAAAATTGTCGATGACGATGGCGCTTCCCTTGAATCCCAGGGGCAACCGGTCAACGAGAACCAACGGGCAGAGCCCCCGGCTGATTTGGGCCATGTGCTGGTGCCCGGAAGCGAGCAGGATGCCATCCACGCGCCTGGAATACAAAGCCGACAAGTGCAGATCTTCTTCATCGGGCTCCACATTCGTCGTACAGAGGATAACCGCGTATCCCGCTTGATGGCTGGCGCGCGTACCAATCGCCTTGTTCGACCCCGGACTGGGGTCCCCAATGCGCCCAGATTCCAAACTTCGCATCCCGATACCATTCGGGAGTCTGGTACTTCTGTAAAGATTCTCGCGTTCCTTCAAATGGGCCCTTTTGAATGCCGAGGCCGCTCTGGGCGCACAGCTTTCGGCCAAGTACCAGCGCCGGTGCTGCGCCCACGAGCAATTTCGCCGCCGTTCGTCGAGTGATCCGCATCAAACCGTCCTCTGCATCAAGAATGTGAGTGCTGGTTCAGACTGCGCTGGCCAGCCGGAGATGGATTGGCTCTCCGAACCCCAAAGCCATCCATCGTTCCGGGTCTTTCCGGCCTCATTAGCGCCAGCGCGTCTCGCCGGACATCGGCCACGCCCTCAGCGAACCCGTTCCCGGCGAAAGAAAGCTTCAGCTCCACAACCGGTCCCACGATCGCTCTCCGTCCCACTCGTGAGTAGATTCGAAGTAGCCGGTGCCGGGCTTCAAATGCTGCTTCACAACGTCCTCGTTCAGGGTCACGCCAAGGCCAGGCAGATCCGGGACTGTGATATATCCTTTGTCGATGATGGGCTTGGCGGCGCCTTCCACCAAGTCCTGCCACCAAGGAACATCGAGCGCATGATTTTCAAGCGCCAGGAAATTCTCCGTGGCCGCGGCGCAGTGAACGCTAGCCATGCAGCCGATGGGCGTCCCGGCAAAGTGCATGGCCATGGGGACGCCGTACTCCATTGCCGAATCGCCAATCTTCTTGGTTTCGTAAATTCCGCCGGAGGTCGCAAGGTCTGGATGAATCTTGCTGACGGCATGATTCTCGCACAGCTTGATAAAATCTTCCTTCAGGTAGATATCCTCTCCGGTCAGCGTGGGCGTAGGGCTTTCCTTTGTGATCCGCTTCAACAGGCCGGTGTACTGCCACGGGATCACATCCTCGATCCACGAAAGGTTGTATTTCTCATAAGCCTGACCCAGGCGGATGCATGACTTCACGCCAATATGGCCGAGATGGTCCATGGAAAGCGGAATTTCCATTCCTACCGCTTCACGGACGGCGGCTACATACTCACAGAGTTTGGCGATGCCCTTGTCCGTCACTTCGGTAGCAAGGAACGGATGCGGAAGAAAAGTTTCCTCCCATCGGCTCAGTCCCGAGGGCTCTGTCACGGCGCCGGGAAGGTCCTGGATCATGTTGATTCCCAGATCCATTTTCAGCCAGGTCAGGCCCATCTGTTCCTTGCGAATTTTCATGCGCTGGGCGTAAATCCTGGGATCTTTGGACTCGGTGGTATCCGCATAAATGCGGATCTTGTCGCGAAATTTGCCCCCCAGCATTTGGTAAATGGGGACGCCATACACTTTACCGGCGATGTCCCACAGCGCCATCTCGATGGAGACAACGCCGCCCGCCTGCCTCGCAGGGCCGCCGAATTGCTTGATCTTGCGGAATATATAGTCAATGCGGAGCGGATTCTCACCCATGATACGGCTCTTCAGCATCAGGGCATAAGTCGGACTGGCGCCATCGCGGACTTCGCCGAGGCCGTAAACGCCCTGGTTGGTGTCGAGGCGAATGATGGGGCAAGGGCTAGGCCCCGGTTTCACGACGGTTGCTACGCGCAGGTCAGTGATCTTCAGGCTCGATGGGCTTGAGTGAGTATTGACGTTGTGGATTTGCGGTCCCGCGCCCGCTTCGGCGTCCGTACCCAGGAGCGCGCCACTCATCATAGCAGCAGAGCTCTTCAAAACACTGCGGCGATCCATCCTCATCTCATCCTGGTTCGGCATGGCTTTTCTCCTCCCGGCAGTCCGCTTTTCAGTGGCCGTTCACTTGCAGTTTGGAGCCCTTGTAGGCGGCCCATTGGTTGAATTCTTCGATCATCTTGTTAGTCCATCGCCCGTCAATCTGCCCAGGTGTGTATTTCTGCTGGTGCAGCATCGGGTGTCCCCAATCGTCGATCAGGTGAGTGACCTCGCCCGGTCACCCGCCTGTTTGCAAAGTTGCGGCAGAATGAACGCGATTCCCTCCGGATCGGAGACCGCCACATCACCCGGCATCACGGTAGCATGGCTAATGCGAACGGGAAGATTGATTCCCACCCGCATGACGTTCCTCAAGCCTGAGGGCTCGACGCCGCGCACGTACACCTGAAAACCGTGAATCTCCTCCATGCCCGTCTGGCTGCGGACCGAGCCAGTTCCGCAGTACCGTACCACCACTCCCCGGCCACGCCTAGAAAATTCGCCAACAAGGTTATCAAAAAGTGCAGAATGCCGGCAATCAACTGACGCAATGGGGCGCCGCGACCTTCGCTTTATTTTGGGCAAAATTAACTTAGATTTGCTATCCTCACCGTTCGTTTAACTTAAGAATCCTACGACCCTTGGACGGCTCTGAACATGAATCAGTCCTCAGCCCCGGCACAAACAACCGCAGGAGGCGCGCCCAGACTGCGCCGCGTTCTCACCCTCTCGGATTTGATCTTCTATGGCATTGTTTTGATCCAACCTATCGCCCCCGTACCGCTGTTTGGCGTCGCCCAGAAGCTTTCGGACGGTCACTTCGTGACCACTATCCTGATTGCCATGTTCGCCATGATGATTACGGCATTCAGCTACGGCCGCATGGCGGCCATCTATCCGGCAGCCGGTTCGGCTTATACTTACGTCGGCAAGGGCCTCAATCTCCACCTGGGCTTTCTGGCGGGCTGGGCCATGTTGCTGGACTATCTCTTACAGCCGCTCATCAATACCATCTGGATTGCAACGGCCATTCACAGCCGGTATATCCCCAAAATGCCCTACGCTGTTGCCGCGCTCTTCGTCATCGGTATCGTGACCGTTCTCAATTTACGCGGCATCAAATCCTCAGCTCGCGCCAACAAAGTCCTGCTCGCCTTCATGTGCGTTGTCATCGCTGCTTTCGTGGGCTTGGCCGTTCATTACCTTTGGCATTCCGGCGGCTGGGGAGGACTCTTCTCGATTCAGCCGTTTTACGACCCGAAAACTTTCAGTTCTCATAAAATCTGGATGGCCACTTCGTTTGCGGCGCTGACTTACATCGGTTTTGACGGCGTGACCACGCTTTCCGAGGACGTTGAAAACCCCAAGCGTAATGTTCTGCTGGCCACCGTCATCGTCTGCTTGTTTACCGGAGTCTTCGGCGGACTGGAGGTTTATCTGGGGCAACGGGTGTGGCCCAATTGGCGGACTTTTCCGAATCTGGAAACGGCGTTCATGGACGTTTGCCATCGCGTCGGCGGCTCGGTCTTATTCCAGGCGATGGGCGCGGTTCTGATCCTCGCGGCGTTTGGAAGCGCCTTGAATGGCGGTTTGGGCGCAGCCCGATTGCTTTTTGGTATGGGGCGCGACGGCGTAATGCCCAAGAAAATCTTTGGATATCTCAGCCCCGGCAGCAGCACGCCCACATATAATATTCTGATTATCAGCGCCCTGGCTTTGGGTGGCGCGATAGGTCTGAATTACATCGGCAACGCTTACGAACACGCTGGAGAACTCCTCAACTTCGGCGCCTTCCTGGCCTTCATGGGAGTGAACTTTGCCACCTTCTGGCAGTTCACCGTGGTGCGGCGTCCGGGCTACAAGCGGCGGGTTATGGCTGATGCCATTTTGCCGCTCTTTGGATTCGTTTTCTGCGCCCTGATCTGGTGGAACCTTAACTCGCTTGCCAAAACCGTGGGCGGCATCTGGTTCTTGATCGGCCTCATTTATGTCGGGATCACGACGAATGGGTTTCGCACTCAACCTGCTGCCATCGACTTCAGCGAGTCGTGAGGCTTGACAGGGCCGGTTATATTTGTTGTTTCTTGAAATCAACTCCCTCATTGTCAAGGTGACCATGCCATCCAAACTGCCTGATTACGTGAAGGCGTCAATTCCGATCCCGCCTGACAAACGGGCGCCGTGGTACAAGAATACCTTTCCATCCTACGCGGGGATTTTCCTTTGGGTCGGCTTCTATCTGGGCATCGCCGGCCCGACTTTGGATCAGGGGACCGTCGCAGCGTGCATGCTGGGCCTGGTGGTGGCGGGGTTGCTATGTTTCGCACTTTACTACTACGTTCCCGGAATGCTGGGCATGCAGACGGGCCGCACGCTCTATATCGTTGGAACTTCCACCTTCGGGACCACTGGTGGCTACGTGATGCCCGGTCTTCTGATGGGCCTCCTGCAATTAGGCTGGATCGCGGTGGGCACTTGGATTTCGGCGGACTTTATCTTGAAGGGACTTCACAAGGATTCGAAGACCCTTTTTACCGGGATCGTGTTGGTGTGGGTTTACGGTCTCGCCTGGGTTGCCATCAAGGGAATCAAATACGTCGCCAAAGTTGCTCAGGTCCTGAACTGGGTGCCGCTCATTATGATTGTCATCGTATTCTGGGCAAACCGAGACGGAATCCCCAACTACCGTCCCACTCATCCGGATCCCTGGAGCGGGTTCCTGGCGACACTGGCCGTGGTAATCGGCTTCTTTGCAACAGCGGGTGCGGCGGGCACAGATTTCGGCATGAGTAATCGCAATCGAGGCGATGTTTTTTGGGGCGGTTTGACGGGTATCACCTTGCCCATTATCGTGGCGGGTGGACTACCCATCCTGGCCGTCGCGGGCTACATCGGAAGCAGCGGAGACCGCGCGAATTATGCTTATACGGTGGCGATTGCCCACGTGGGTGTGCTCGCTCCCGTGATGTTCTTCCTGTTTGCTGCGGCGTCCGTGGTGCCCGTCTGCTTTTCTTCTTTTATCGCAGCCAATAGCTTTGCCACGATGTTGCCTAAGATTCCACGTACCGTTTCCACGCTGATTGGCGTCACCCTCAGCGCCGTCCTGGCCATCACCGGCATCGCCCAGAATCTGGTGGGCTTTTTCACGATTGTCGGAGCGTCTTTCGGACCCATCTGCGGAGCCATGGTGGCGGATTACCTCCTGGCCGGGAAAAAATGGTCGGGACCCCGGCGCGGCATCAATTGGGCCGGGTATGCCGCATGGGCCATAGGTTTTGCAGTGGGCATTCTGGGAAGCATTCCAGGGGTGCCCTCCAGTTGGGTTCAGGCTGACCGGCCCGCGGTTCTTTTTTCTTTTCTGGTAGGCTTCGCGGTTTATTACCTGCTGTCAATAGCAGGAATAAGGCCGGAAGTTGTGCCACCGGAAGAATTGAGCCGCTGAATTGCAAAGGCGGCAATCCACATCTTGATCTTTGGCAAACTCCCATGCCTGAACTGCGCCTCTGCCTTAAATCAACCGCCCTTGAGTTCTTTGACAAAATAAACCAGAATATGAAAGTTGCGGGGGGACTATTCGAGGCGCTGCTGCGGCTCGAATCACGTTCAATCACGCTGTCAGGTCAATCGAGGTAGCCGCCGATGGAAGGCCGGTGGTGGCGCCTGCCGCCAGGCCGGCCGCACCCAGGATGGAACTGAGCATTTGTGAAGCCGAGCCGTGATGATGATGGTAGGCCTGGGTGGCCTTATGTTGCAAATCCTGCTGAAGAGTTGCCATGTCCTTCTGGGCTGCCGTAAGGTTCCCGGATTTCAGGTCCTGTCCCAGCGCGCTGAATGCCTGGCTCACCGGACTGTTGCTGGAGGTTTGTGCGATTGAAGGCGCGTTTTGGGCCAGAGTGCTGTAATCCTGCTGCGCCTGGGTCAAATCGCCAGCCTCCAGGGCCTGAGCTAATTCCTGAAAAGTTGTCTGGGCAGGCTGGGAGTTGCTTTGCAGGCTGGTGGGTTGGAACAGATTGCTGCTTGAAGCGATGCACGAAACTGACATGACTTACCTCGCGAGTCGAGAATTACAAATGACGGTGACGGCCTCTCTTGTAGAGGCTGTGTCCCCGCTGGCATCCTTGGGTGCCCTTGCAAGGCCACATAAAATGAAGCTACGGCAACCTCAACAGCAGACGGCGTCACAGTTATTTGCATTCCCCAGTAAGAGCAAGGCACGTGCCAGACAGTCTTGACCCTTGTGTTATTACAAATTATTGATTCTGCACGGGTTGGATGAATCACTCGATCAGTGCGGCGGCGCGCTCAAGTCGAACTGGGCAATAAACCTCTCCGCTGTAGGTTTGGACCCGGCAAGACTTGCCCTGCAACCGGATACAGCCACCCTAAGTTCCTGACAACGAAACCTGCGTTTTCCTGCCCCGCGCTTGGGCGGTGGATTTTCGGATGATGAGTTGCGTATCCACCACGTACTCGGCCCCTTTGTGGTTCTTGGAGGTCAGGATTCGCTGCAATGCCTTGAATGCCACCCTGCCGAGTTCCTCACGGGAGAGGACGGACGTGGTCAGCGGTGGATAGGCAAAGTGGGCCAAGTCAATATCGTCGAATCCCACTACGGAAACTTCGCCCGGCACCTCCACTCCAGCCTCTCTCAAAGCCTGAAGCACACCAATGGCGGTTAGATCATTACTGCAAAGAATCGCCGATGGAAGCGGCGATTGCGACAAGATGATGCGAGCCGCCTCTGCCCCTCCGTCTGCCCGGTGATTGCCTTCCAGCGTACGTTCGGAAGATAGCCCCCACTTTTCAAGATTTTCGATGAATGCGTTGCGGCGGAGATTGGCAGAGCGAAGCGTTTTCGGGCCGGAAATGAAAGCGAAATCCTGGTGCCCCAGCTCGCGAAGGTGGGAAATGGCCTGGCTGATTCCACGGGAGTAATCGACTCGGATGTTACTCATCCACGGCTGGACCTCGCCCACGTCGAGAAAAACGACCGCCACCTCATTTGAGGCCAGTTCTTGGGCGAGTTCAGGATCCATTTCCGAGGTCATTACGGCGACACCCGGGGCCTTGTTCTCAATCATCCTACGTACCGCAGCCCGGATGCGCTGGGGCTCATAATTAGTGTTACAGAGAAAAAGGTCCTTCCCCTTTTCGAGGGCCACGGACTCGAAGCTCTTGATGATTTCCGGGAAGAAGGGATTGCAGATGTCGGAGACGATCAGGCCGAAGAAGTCGCTATGTCCGCGAGCCAAGCGCCTGGCATGAGCGTTCTTGTAGAATCCGAGGTGCTGAATGGCTTCGAAAATCCGCTTTTGAGTTTCCGGCGCGACGTGGCGGGTCTTGTTGAGCACGTGGGAAACAGTGGTGACAGAAACCCCGGCCCGGTGTGCCACTTGCTTCATGCTTGCCGCCATAGTTCGTTCTCCTCTTTACACCGGGTACTGGCAACTTTCATGGCCACCCGAAGGACCAGCAAATGGTGGCTTCACCAACACCCAGCCGCGCCCTTATTTATCAATAGGTTGGCTCTGGCCAACTACCGTCAGTACATTCTTCCTTCCTGGCCAAAACCTGCCCTATAGCGATGCCAGCAAGCCGCTTCAATAAATTAGGAGCATAACCAAAAAAAATCTATTGACACCATACAATTCACTATGCTACAAAGCAAGCGTAATCGGCAAGCGTTTGCGTGAAGAGTCCCTGTCTTTTTTGCTTCCTTTCGCCGGGTTGGGGAGTTCCGACATTTATCTTCGTTTGAGGACCATGGGCTTCAGCCCCGCTGGGAATTGCCCGTGGGCGCAGGATCGGAATCAAGGAGGATGAAATGAAGCTCGGCGTAAACAGAAGTTTATCGTGGGTTGCCCATTTTGTTGCGATGGCGCTCCTGGTGATGATTTTTGGAGTCACTGGTGCTTATAGCCAGGTGGACACTGGCGCGATTCAGGGAACCGTGAAGGACCAGTCGGGCGGCGTAATCCCCGGCGCCACGGTGACCCTGACCAACGAAGGAACGGGCTTGAAATTGACCGCCAAGACCGGAGGCTCCGGCGATTACAATTTCACGCCGATCCGGATCGGAACCTACACCGTCTCCGCGGAGTACAAAGGCTTCCAACGCGTTGACCAGAAGCACATTACTGTTCAACTACAGCAGCAGGTAGTTGTCAATATTACCTTACCACCCGGCCAAGTTACTCAAACGGTGGAGGTCACTGGCGCCCCGCCCGCTTTGCAAACCACCAATGCCTCGGTGGGCCAGGTGATCGGCCAGCGCCAAGTGAATGATCTGCCCTTGAACGGCAGGAATTATACCTTCCTCGCCCAGCTTTCGGCAGGCGTCACGCAGGGCCAGCCGAACACTCGCGGCCTTAATGCGACTGGTGACTTCTCCGCCAATGGCACCCGCCCAGCGCAGAACGACTATTTGCTCGACGGCATGGATGACAACGCCGATCTCGTCGACTTTCTAAACGGTACGGCTTATGTAGTTCGCCCGCCGGTGGACGCTATCCAGGAATTCAAAGTGCAGACCAGCGATTTCTCCGCGGAGCTGGGCCGGGCCGGTGGCGCTGTGTTGAACGCCACGCTCAAGTCCGGCACCAACCAGTATCACGGTGATGTCTGGGAATTTATGCGCAATAGCGGGCTGGATGCCGCCAACTTCTTTGAGAACTCCAACGGCCAGCCAAAGGGAGAGTTCCGGCAGAACCAGTTCGGTGGCACTATTGGCGGTCCTCTCACCATCCCCCACATTTACAACGGCAAGGACAAGACTTTCTTCTTTGCCGATTACGAGGGAACGCGCATCCGGCAGGCAAGTCCGTTCGTGAACACAGTGCCCACGGCAGTTGAGCGCGCGTCCGGATATACCGACTTCTCTCAGTTGATCGCTGCCCAGTCTGGCACGCAGACGGACTTGCTCGGCCGGTCATTCCCTCTCGGGTCCATTTTGAATCCCCAAACAACGAGACCCGTGACCGCCGGGCAGGTGGATCCGGTTACCGGAAAAGTGGCAACCGGCACCGGGTACGTTCGCGATCCTTTTCCCGGAAACATCATTCCAGCCTCACTGATTGACCCTAACGCCGTCAAACTTCTAAACCTGTTCCCGGCTCCAACCAACGGACAGGTTTTCAACAACAACACCACTGATCCCGTCATTGATGACAGGATCGACCAGTTTGACGTTCGCGTGGACCACAACTTCAGTGACAAGGACCAGATTTTTGGGGCCGTCAGCTATTCCAACGAGCCCACCTTCAAGCCCGGCCCTTTCCTAGGAATTGCTGACGGCGGCGCCTTCAATGAAGGCTTGCAGACCGCCGCCACCACCACCGACGTCCTCAGCGAGACCCATTCCTTCTCGCCCACTCTGATTAATGAAGCGCGCTTGGGTTTCACCCGCATTGGCACTTCGCGGATTCAACCCAATGGCACGAATCTGACCAATATTCCTGGCCAGTTCGGAATCCAGGATATCCCTCAGATTCCGCTCAACGGCGGCTTGCCCGCATTTGGCTTTTCCGGATTGAGTACATTGGGCAGTAACGCTTTCCTGCCCTCTGTAGAATACAACTCCACCATTCAGGCGACTGAAAACCTGACCAAGGTCTACAACACTCACACCTTCAAAGGCGGGTTTGAATTCCAGCACGTAAAGTTTGCCACTCTCCAACCCCCCTGGTCGCGCGGCCAATTCAACTTCAACGGCGTCTACAACGAGGTTCCGGGTGATAGTAATGGTAACACTGGGATTGCGCAGTTTGTACAAATGCAAACACCCACAACCGTGCCGAATGGCATCAACAATTCGGGTGGCGCAAACTTCGTCTTCGCCTCAAACATCGCTAATACCGATGACGGCCGCCAGCTTTACGGGACCTACTTCAACGATGATTGGAAAGCGACTCCAAAACTGACATTGAATTTGGGTGTGCGGTGGGATTACTTCGGCCAGGTTTATGAAAACTTCGGCGCCCAGGCCAACTTTGTTCCTGGCGCGCCGGGTTCGGCCCAGTATTTGATCCCCACGCAACGGTGCAATAATTCCAAGAGCCCGCTCTCCACTTCTTTCCAAACGCTGACCGCAAAGGACGGCATCAAGATCGTCTGTTCCAGCAACCAGGCGCTGGCAAATTCACAGCTCTCGAACTTCGCACCGCGCCTGGGTTTCGCCTACCAAGCTACCCCGAAGTTGGTGGTGCGGGGCGGCTACGGTATTTTCTATGACGGCTTTGAAAACCGCGGATATAGTCCTAACCTTGGGGAAAACTATCCCTTCCAGTTCCAATTCCATTTCCCCAACCCCGATCCCGCGCATCCCATCACTTTCGGCAATGGTGGTCTGGCAACGCCCGAATCAGGTTTCTCTGGCATTCCCTTAAACCCTTTATTGGTTGACGCTTCAGGATTGTCCCTTGAGGGCGGCCAGTTCAATTATGTCACACCCTACACCGAGGATTACAATTTTACGTTCGAGTATGAATTGTCTCGAAACCAGACTTTCACGCTGGGCTATGTAGGAAACCAGGCGCACAACCTTGAGGTGTTTCCCGGGGCCAATCCGGATTCGGTCATCTTGCCGCCCGCGTTGAATGCGCAGAATTATGTTCCATTTCCTGATTTCGCGCGTAATTCGAGTCACTACGCAACAGAAGGCTTTAGCAATTACAACTCCGTGCAAGCCACCTTCCAACGCCGATTCAGCAGTGGGCTGAATGTGCTCGCCAATTACACTTTCTCCAAGTGTTTAACCACGGCTCGCGACTTGCTGAACGGGGACATTGGCGGCTACCGCGCGCCCTACCTGCCCGGCTTCGGATTGCAGCAAGACCTCGGCCTTTGCGACTTCGACATTCCCAACGTCGTCCACTTCAGCGGAGGGTACCAACTTCCAGTGGGCAAGGGTCAACATTTCCTTACCAATGCCAGCGGGGTCGTCAACCAACTGCTTGGCGGCTGGCAGACTTACTGGATTCTGACCCTTCAGGATGGCACGCCGTTCACCATCGGCTGCCCGGCGGGTACAACCGCAGATTTTGGCTGTAACGCCTTCCTGGTGCCGGGGCAAGCCATTCACGGTAACGGAGACCACAACGTTAACCACTGGATGAACCCCGCAGCGTTTTCACAACCACCGGTGGCCGCGGCAATCTCAAGCACGGACTTTGCTGCGCTGGGCGGCGCGCCAACGCAATTGCTCGGACCCGGATTCCACCGCCTCGACTTCTCATTGTTCAAGGAAATTAAGACGACTGAGAACACCCACCTGGAGTTTCGCTGCGAGGTGTTTAACTTGACCAACACGCCTCAATTTGGCAACCCTGGATTTGGCGGCAACGGTGTAATTGCAGCGCCTGGCGCCACCGACTTCACCAACCTCGCCAATTTCGGTAAGATCCTGGCAACACAGGACGGCGCATTCGATCAACGTGAAATCCAGTTCGCGCTGAAATTCTATTGGTAGGATCGGACCTATTACCCGCATGTATCGGGCTTGGATTCCCGCTTTCGCGGGAATGACAGTAGGGGTAGGGCCGCCGCGGCGACAGCCCGTCTGTGTGCAACCGACGCTATCGGGCTACGTAGGGACGGGTCTCGTGCCCGCCGGTTTCCGGTTACACGGTAGTCATTGGCAACTGCAAGGTTTGCGCCTAAGAGCTGTCAAGGGCGTTCGGCATGCCGGGCGCCCTTTTTTATTGGACCGGGAAGTAGTGCAAAAGTATCCTTCAATTTGATGATCAGCCAGCGACCCGCGCATTCATTTTGGCTTGGGACAGCGCAAGAGCATCGATTGTCTTAGGGTCTAATGGCCAAGCGGCGCGATCCAGAAACTTGAGAATGTGCCAGTGAACCGGATCATCGCCGTAAAGAGGGCGTTGGGATTGTGCCCCGGTCATTTCCTAAAGTTGCGGCCGAATAAAACCTCGTACCGAGGGACTCAGTGCTTGTCTTGGCTCTGGCTTCTTGACGTCAATACAAACTCCATGATCTCACTACGCTGCTTCTCGCTTTCTGCCGTCTGGACCTCGTGCAGCTTGGAAAACGTCTGAAATTCCTGTTGGGCTTCATCCTTCTTCCCGGTCCGGACCAAGGCTTGTGCCAGCCGGTAATGGGCGTCTGCGAGGTTGGGTTGAAGCTTGATCGCCTGCCGGTATTGCTCGATGGCCTCCGGGTATTGGCGGAGCTGGGCAAAGAGGATGCCGAGTTGCAGATGGGCGTCTGGAAAAGATGGATTGATCGACACACTCCTCTTCAAGAGATCTTCGATCTTGGGTAAGCCGGCGGGTTTCCCCTGAGTGCGGAACGCTTTCCAAAGGCACAAGGCGTAGTAGTACAGCGCCCGAGAATTATGGGGTTGCAATTGAACAAACCGGCCGAATCTCTCAGTCACGGCTTGGGCCTGGACGGGTGAAATGTCGTAGGTTTTGCCAAGGAACATGTAGGGCCGGGGATCGGCAGGGTTTAGATCGATGGCGCGGCAGAAGGCGCTAATCGCCTCTTGATAATGCGTCCGGGAATAAAGCGCAATGCCCAGCCCAATCTCCATTCTGGGTGATTGCGGAAAGAGTTGCGCGCCACGGCTGAAAACTTGAACGGCCGCCGTCAGCGTGTGGTGCAGAAGGAGCTCGCTTCCCCAATCGAAGATGTTGCTTTCGCTGGGGTCCATGTGCGCGGCGAGCTGGTATTCGTTCTCGGCCTGGAGGTACTGACCAGTTTTCTCATCCGCGCTGGCCAGCAAGGAGTGCAAGTCTGCCGCATTATGGTGGCTCAGCGCCCGTTGAAGACTCGCTTTAGCGGCGGTGTATTGGCCGGTCTTGATTTCGGCAAGAGCAAGGTCATAGGCGTTATTGTAGGCAGCAGGATCGATTTGAGCGGCTTTTTGGAGGTAGGGAATGGCGGCGGCCAGCTTCCTGGCCTGGATAAAGAACTCGCCGAAATTGTGATTGGTGTCAAAGTTGTCTGGTTCGAGCTCTGCCGCCTTCTTGAATTCAGCCTCGGCCTGGACGTTCTGGTGGAGGGCAAGAAGGTTCGTGCCCAGATGCATTCGAGCCTCTGCGGATTGCGGCTTCAAGCGCACCGCTTTGGCGAAATAACCACCTGCTTCTGCGTTCCTATCTTGCCCCGCGCAGACCAGACCCATCAGTTCATTGATTTCAAAGTCATTCGGAACTTGCTGGATGAGGGTCGTAAGGACTTGGCGGGCTTGGCCGTACTTCTGAGCTTGATAAAGGCTCACAGCGGTTTGGAATTGCCGGTTCAGATTGACTTCACTGCCGTTTTGGAATTGGCCCCAGCAAAGCGATGGTGGAAAGGCAATGCTGACCAGCAGAACCGCGAACCAAGGTGCCGCTAGGTTGATTTTGATCTTGCCTCGCATGAACCGAATTCTAGCCTTCACCCGCTGGGATGGCAAATGGATTTGATCGAGGTACAATCAAGGATCAAAGATCATGCATGGGATTGTTACTCCATCCAGAAAGATGACCGGCCAGGAGGAGCTGCTGGGCTTGGCGCTATTGCTTGCGGCAGGATTTTTGCTGCTTTGCAATGCGGCCAGCCTTTCGCAAGCGGCTGCAAGCCGCAGGACAGACTCGGTTTTACCCGCCAGCGCCAAGGTAGACTTTGAGAATGCGCAACACCTCCTGAGGCAAGGAAAGATCAATGAGGCCCTCGCCGACGTGCGTGAGGGCCTCCGGTTAGCCCCGCGCGATGTGATGGGATTGAACCTGCTGGGCATGATCCTGGCGCGCGAGGGGAAACAGGCAGGCGCCCTCGACGTATTCAAGTCCGCACTTCGTCTGGACCCGAATTCCACAGAAACTCACAACAACCTGGGAGATTTCTTCGTAGAGCAGGGAAAACCCGCCCTGGCGGAAACTGAGTTTCGAGCCACGCTGCGGCTGGAACCGCAGAACCGGGACGCCAATTACAACCTGGGTTCCATCTTGCTTTCGAGGCATGATGCGCGTCAAGCCATTGAATACCTGGAGCTCGTCCAACCCCCGGACGCGGCCACTTCTTTCCGGCTGGTACAGGCATATTTGGCGGCCGGCGAGAGTGCCAAGGCTCTGTCAACTGCTCGCGCCCTGTCGGCGCAGACGCCGCAGGACGTTAAAGTCCATTTTTCGCTGGGTGTTCTGCTTGCCTCAACACGGCAATTTCAGCCGGCTATGCATGAACTCGAATTGGCGGACGCGCTAAGGCCTGGGACCTTTGAAATCCTGTACAACCTTGGCGGCGTTTACCTGCGGGCTGGCCAGGATGCGAAGGCCGAAGGGGCGTTGGACCGGGCGCGGGCGCTGAGGCCGGATTCGGTCAAAACGTTGTATCTTGAAGCTCAGGCCTATACTCACCAGAAGAATTATCTGAAAGCTTTCCAGCTTCTTTTCCGGGCGCGCAAGCTCGCCCCCAAGAATACTGATGTCATCTTTCTTCTCGCCCGCTTGAGCATGATGCAGAACTATTTTGAAGACGCAATTCTGCTGCTCAATCAGGGCATCAATATCTCACCCAGGCGCCCAGACCTTCACGCAGCCCTGGGCGAGAGCTATTTCAGCGCGGGCAATTTTGAAAAGGCTTACGAGCAATTCCAAACTTTGATTCAGCTTGATCCTTCTGCTGCGTCCTACGCTTTCATGGGTTTGTACTATCTGCATACAGGTAAATTTACCGAAGCCAAGAAAAGCTTCGAAGAAGGTTCTGAAAAAGACCCGCATAACCTGGAATGCCTTTATAACCTAGGTTTCATCGCTGATAAGCAGGGAGATTTTCCAACCGCTGAGAAATTCCTAAACCAAGTACTGAAAGTAAATCCAGATTACTCGAATGCGCTCTACGAACTTGCAACCGTAAAATTGGCAGAGAAGAAATTTGCGGATGCGGCGCCGCTGCTGCGGCATTACGTGCAGTTGAACCCGAACGAATCGAAAGGTTATTACAAGCTGGCCATTACCGAGCGAAGTCTCCATCGGGCGCAAGCTGCTACTGCGGATTTCAAGATTTTTGAAACTCTAGCCAAGAATCCTGCCCCTGGCTCGATGCCTTTCCAGAATTTTCTTCTAGGCGTGAGCCAAAAAGTCAGTTTACCTCCACTAGAACAAGCACAGGCCGACCTCGGTGATCTTGTCGCGCAAGTCAAGCTCCACCCGGAACGTCCCCGGCTGCTTTATTTGCTTGCGGAAACATACCTCAAGCTAGGCCAGGTTTCCGAGGCCCGGGAAACACTGGCGCGTCTTCGCCAGGTGAGCGCCGGGGACGTTCGGACTTCGGTGGGGGAAGGTGTGCTTCTAGCCCGCTACAAGCTGTACCCTGACGCCGTTCAATATTTTCAGAAAGCGGTGGCCGGGGATTCGAGCTCCGACGACGCCAAGTATGATCTAGCCGATGCCTATTTCGAGATGGGCGATTATTCCGGCTCTTTGCAATGGCTGGAAAAGATTTCCCCGCAAGGCAGGAATCAGGCCTCTTATCTGGCGCTGTGGGGTGACACCGAGGCCCACCTCGGACATCTACCTGAAGCGGAGTCCATTTTTGACAGAGCCATCCAGCAAAGCCCGGATGAAGACTCCTATTACCTTTCCCTTGCGCTGACCCAGCTTCGTTCCGGTGACCCCATCGCGGCGGGGCAAACTCTTGAACGGGGGGAAAATCGAATCCCGGATTCAGGGAAAATCCTGTGGGGGCAGGGAGTGCTGGCAGTGGTTCAGGGAAATAACAGAAAAGCGCAGGAATATTTCGAACGCGCACAGGACCTGCTGCCGGAATGGGAGAGCAGCTACTCCGCGCTCGGAACGTTTTACTTTGAGACGGGACAATTCTCCAAGGCCGAAGAAACGTTGGACCGCTACGCCAAGCTTTTTCCGCACGGTGGCCTGAATGTCGATAAGCTGCGCCAGGTTCTGGCAACTCACAACCGCCAAGCAGCCCCTGAACCGCAGCCGCTTTCGACGCAGGCGCGCACGCAATTCCTGGCGATGGCGCTCGTCCTTGCCGATCGTAATCCCTAGGCTCCGGGCGCGCCCGGAGCCTAGGGATGAAAATTCAAGAATCATCTGTAACAAAACTTCTCCGGTCATCGTATTAGCCTGTTGCAGTAAGTGGCGGCGAAGCTGGTTTCGACTTTCATCGAATTTCGATACGCGGCTTCACGTCCCAGTTGTCACCTGTGAAGACGGCTGAATCCATTCGCAGAGGAACGCATGAGATCAAAAATCGGACGGCTCGCTCTGGTTGCCGCCATCTTCGCCGCGGTTGCGGCGTGGGTAACTCCATTCAGTACAGCAGCGCCCGCAACAGATTACCACTTGGTAAAAAAGTTGGTTCTTGGAGGCGAAGGTTTTTGGGACTACTTGAAACTTGACAGCTCAGCGCGCCGGCTTTACATCTCACGCGGAACCCACGTGATGGTATTGGATGCGGACACTTATAAAGTGGTGGGTGACATCCCCAATACTCAAGGCGTGCACGGCATTGCTCTTGCGCCCGAATACAGCCGTGGTTTTGTGAGCGACGGCGGCGCCAATGAAGTCACCATTTTCGATCTGAAAACCTTGAAAACGCTGGGGACGGTCAAGACCAGCGAAGGTCCGGACGGGATCATCTATGATCCCGCGTCGCACCGCGTTTTCACATTCAACGGCCGCTCCGGGACTTCGACGGTTATTGACGCAAAGACAGGAAATGTGGCAGGCACGATTGACCTGGGCGGCCGGCCGGAGTTTGCCGCCGCCGATGGCGAGGGTCACGTTTACAACAATCTGGAAGATAAGAGCATCGTCCTTCAGATTGATTCGCACTCGCTCAAAATTCTGAACCGCTGGCCGCTTGCGCCTGGCGAGCACCCTTCCGGCATGGCGATCGATCCGCAGCACCGGCGCGTTTTCAGCGGTTGCCATAATCAGATGATGGCAATCTGGGATGCGGACACCGGCAAAGTGATTGCCACGCCGCCCATCGGGCGCGGCGTGGACGCCAACCGCTTCGATCCCGGCACGCAGTTGGCCTTCAGCTCCAACGGCGACGGCACCCTGACGGTGATTCACGAGGACTCCCCGGACAAGTTCACGGTGGTCCAGAACGTTCAGACACAGCGTGGGGCGCGGACGATGGCGCTCGATCCCAAAACTCACCGCGTGTTCCTGGTGACTGCGGAATTTGGTCCACCGCAACCCATGAAGCCAGGCCAGCGTTTCCGCAGGCCCACAATTGTGTCCGGGTCGTTCACTCTGCTGGTATTTGGAGAATAGCGGCAATCAGATGGCGCATGAGATTGCGCCCTGGGGTGGAGAATCGAATGGCCGACAGCGGATTGTCCGGCCGTGAAAGCCGGAGGCGCCAACAGTTCATCTTCTGCATTTCATTTCGCATTTGGAAGGATCCTGCGCCTAACCTGGCTCCGCGAGCCACCCTCACTTCTTGACCTTCGCCAACACTGCGGCGCGAGTGTCCACCAGAGTCGCCTGCAGCGTTTCTTGGGGGATACTCGTCACAAAGGGTTCAAGCATCCAACCCAGCCCCGTGGGAATATCGCGCGTTAATGAGATGGATTCGCTCTGCACGTAAACGCCCGCATCGGCCTTTTCGAATCGCCAATAGCTGTTCATTCGCCACAAGAAGCCGCCGTCGTGTCCAACCGGCAACAAGTATTCGCCAGGCTCACCCGCGTCCCGCACTTCCTGAATCCGCGTGGAGTAAGACCGGCTCGAAACGTGGGTTGCATCCAGCCGCGTGTAACGGACCTCGTGACTGGTATCCAGGGTTACGGTAATGATCTTCTTTTCCTCGAGGCGCAAGTAAACCTTGAATTCGTTTCCCTGGCGGCTGATGAGGCGCGAGCGTATGACTTGAGGGTGGTAATAGTCCTGCTGGCGGCCGTAGTCCTGCACGGTGTCGAGCACTTGATGCATCGATGCGCCGGGGATGAACGCGATCCCAAGCCAGTGATGGATGAGGCCGCCCGGTGCGAGGAGGATGTGGCCGGAGGAATCAAGCGCCGTGAGTTTTCTTATAAAGATATGGCCATGCTGGAGGGACGTTTTGATTTGGTTGCGTTCCGACGGGGGAAGTGAATCGAAGAAAAGAAATGAGCTTGCATGGTTCTCCTCATTTGAAATACGGACTTCGGAGGCCTTGATGTAGCGCTCAAACCCTTCGATGGTTTCCGTCCGGAGGTCCGCCGTGAGGATTTTGCTAGAGGGCACGCCCGCCATCAGCAGGGAAAGGATGAGCAAAATGTGGTTCATTCCATCACGAGGTTTTCGAGGGGTGAAGTTGAATCCCCGTCCTTCCAATTATTCCCTGACATTCGCCCATTGTTGGGAGAAATCTGGGTCGGTGCGAATGCATTATGATGAATCGTCAGATTTAATGAGGGTTTGGGCCCTCGGTAACTTGAACAAGGTCTGCAGGGCGGATCCATTTCGCAAATGCAGCTTTGACGTCCGCGGCAGTGAGCTTGACGTAGCGCCGCGCCGCGCGAACCGGCTCGTCGAGAGGCAAACCAATCGTTGCGCGGGAGAGCAAGCCACCCGCAATGCTATCCACGCTGGATTCGGCCAGAGGTATTTCCCGCAGCAGGAGCGCCTTTGCCTGCTGCAGTTCATTGGAGGACGCCGGTTGGGTTTGCATCCGCGTCAGATCATGCTTCACAATAGCGCGCGCCTTGGAGACATTGGGCGGATCACAACCGTAATTAACTTCGTAGATGCCCCGGGTTTTGCCGAAATTAAAAGAAGAGGAAACGTAGTACACAAGGCCCCCGTTTTCGCGCAGGTCTTTGTAAAAGCGCGTGGCATAGAAGCCTCCGCCCAGAACGTGATTGCCGAGTTGCAGCGCGTAATAGTCGGGACTAAACCGGTTCAATCCTAGAGTTTCGGCAAGGGTCACACGGTCCTGTACCCGGCTCGTATCCGGCACGGCTGTGGCAACGGGCTTGTTCAGCGGGACCGGCGGCAAGTCCGTGTCGGGCTTTCCCCCCCCGGCTTTCCAGTTGCCAAAATATTTTTTGATGACGCTGCGCGCCTCATCCGGAGGAATGTTGCCGATAACCACGATGGTGGTCAAATCCGGCCGGAATGTCTGGGCATAATAGCTTTTTACATCTTCAAGAGTTAGTGAAGAAACGGTGGCTGGCGTGGCGTGGCGCAAAGTGGGATCGTGCTTGGGAAACAGAGCGGTGTGTAATGCCTGCTGCATCAGAAAATGCGGACTCTGAAGCTCACCGGCCACGGCGGCAGCCAGTTGCCGTTGAAGAATCTTGAAAGCGGGAGCGGGAAGCGCGGGGGAAAGTTCGTTCTCCGCCAGAAGCTTCACGGCTTCGTCGAAATGGCGCGGCATTACTTGCAAGGAGAATCCCGTTCCCGCTGATTCGTTGGCCCCGATGCCGTCCAACGCGCGCTGAAAGGCCAGGCGGCCGAGCGTGGTGGTGCCGTAAGAGAAAAGCTGGGCCAGCATGCTGCTGGTTCCTTCCTTGCCGGGCGGTGTCTCAAGGTCGGAATTGGTCTTAATATGGCCGTAAACGCTAACCGTATTGCTGACCGACTCAGGTTGCACAATCAGCTTTAGTCCGTTCGCCAACGTTGAGACGACCGGGCTGACGGTGGAATGAGGAATCGAAAGCCGCTTCAAATCCTGCTCCGCCCACGCCGGAAGAGCCACAGGATGAGTTTGTTTGGGAGCAAAAGATTCCTGGCCGCCAAAGCCTTTTGAAGAAACAGGCTTGCCGGAAGGTTGAGGGGTGAGGACCGCAGTAATAGTATGGCCGGGCGTCAGATACTGCTTCGCCACACGATTGACATCCTCCGCCGTTACCTTCTCGATCTCCCGGACGTCGTCTTCCGGCGATTTCCGGCCCTCCACCGCGACCGCTTGTGACCAAGCCATTGCCAACCCCGAAACCGAATTCTTCTGGAACTCATCATCGACTAGCTCGTGAAGCTTGGCGGCCTTCACAAGATCCGGCGGGACACCTTTCTGAACATCGTCCTCCAGGATCTGGTGCATCTGGCTAACTAACCCGGCTCCATTGGCTCCCTTGGGGTACGCTGCCAGCGCAAAACCCAGACTTGCGTCCGGCAGGCCGGTGAGTGAAAACCCGGCGTAGAGCGCCTTGCCTTCAGGCACCATTGCATACAAGCTGCCGCGCTGGCTGCTCAAAACGTCCGCCAGGACTTCAGCGGCCGCGAAATCCGGGCTGTTCGACCCGGGCATCCTGAATGAGATCACGCTCAGCCCGTAAGGCAAGTCGGTGTTGAGGGTCAACGCCTCGGCCTTCACGGGTTCCAGCTTCACATTGGGCTTGGGCGGGAGAGTTTTCTCCGGAATCGTGGAGAAGAGCGTCTTAATCTCAGCTAACACCCCGGAGGGATTGATGTCGCCCGCGATCACCAGGATTGCATTGTTCGGCGCATACCAGGCTTCATAGAACTTATGGAGCTCGTCACCCGTCAGCTTGTCGAAGGAGGGACGTGTGCCGAGCGCGTCGTAAGCGTAAGGAGTCCCCTGAAACATCGCCGCGAGCAACTTGGTGTAAAAAACGTAAGTGGGACTGGAAAGGTCCTGAGCCACTTCCTGCTCAATGGCCGGACGCTCCTCGTTCCAGAGCTTGTCGGTATCAAGAACCCCGCCCATCCGGATGGCTTCGATGTGCAAAGCCACGTCCAAGTCCTCGGCAGGGACTGTGAAAAAATACTGGGTGACCACCTGCTGAGTGTCCGCGTCAAACATGCCGCCCATTGCCGCCGTTATGTCCGCTAATTGATCCGCAGATAAATGCGGGCTTCCGCGGAACATCATGTGCTCCTGGGCGTGAGCCATACCGGGGAAGTCCGCTGGCGCCTCGTTGGACCCGACTTTGTAATTTACGACCGTGGTCACGACCGGCGCCAGCCTGTCGGGCACGATCACCACGCGAAGCCCATTGGTAAGTGTTGCGCGCAAAACGCTCTGGCTGGGAACATCCGGTGGGGTGGCCGGCCGCGCCACGGCCCCCGAAACCGCCATCAGAATCATGGCGGATAACGCTAATATTTCCTGGTAGCGACGCCCCCCATGAGTTTTGGGATGAAAACGAGAGGTGTGAAACTGCGTATTGATTGTCCGGCTGCGGCTGAGCGGGTACCCGTTGAGACTCGCAGCATTCCTCTTTCTGGCGAAGAAACGTAACCAATTCATGAACACCATCCGAAATGAAATTGGCAGAGAATATATGCCAGGGCTTCAATTGTTGAATTTCCTTGAAGTTATGAGTGTATACCGTAAAGCCCGGGGGAGGGAACATTCCTGGCGCGCCAGACCGGTGGTTGAAACATGCGGCGGTAAGCCGCCGAGGTCCGTGCGGTTCTGAAAACCGCGCCCTTTCAGTCCGCTTTCAAACTGTTAAGATTTGGTACCATAACCTTCGGCAATGAAGGAATACCAATGCTGCAATTTCCCTCAATCTTCGGAATCGTCTTTCTCACCGCCGTGAACTTCATGGCTGTCCCGCTGCTGCCGGTGCCTGCCGCTCAGAAGAGCGGAAGGGCGCAGGGTTCGACTTCTTCTGCCTCTTCCAATAACGCATCCTCAAATACGCAGAGCCAAATGGAAGCCATCCGCCGTCTTCGCGCCCGTCTCTATGCGCATCCGAATGACGTTCAGACGATGGTCGCGCTCGCAGGTCTTTACGTGAAGGCTGGTGACTTGGCCGAGGCTGAACCCTTGCTGGCCAAGGCTACGAAGCTGGATCCGGACTCTTCAACCCTCCGCATGAACTGGGCCGCGGTTCTGGCGCACCTGCATCGGTATCCTGAAGCAGAAGCAGCAATCAAAGGTATCCCCGTGCCCCCTGCGCCCACGGGCCGCATTGAGTATTGGAGGATCAAAGCGTCTATTGCTCTGGCCCGTGGTGACCGAACGGCGGCTGCCAGGAGCATGGAAAACGCTCTGGCGGTTGACCCGCAGAATCCGGGTCTTCAATTAGCTACAGGCATAGCGGAAACCGAGGCTGGGCGATGGGACAAGGCCATCCAAACTTTGGGTCCAGCTTTCGATTCCACTCATGACCCGCGCGCAGGGTTAGCGTTGCTCCGCGCCCAAATGGCAATCAACCGGGACGCATCGGAGACGCTTGCCCTACTCGACAACCTTTCGCTTCCTCCGGCCGATGATGTGCCACTCCGGGTTCAAACTGGCGGGATGCTGCTCCAAGCCGGAATGAAGGCCCAGGCAGCTAACGAGTTCAAGCGGGCCGCCCGGGAGTCGCAGCCGCGCGCGGATCTCCTCTACGATCTTGCGCTCGCTCAGTTCGAAGCAGGCCAAACCGACGCTGCCCTGGCCAGCGGTCGGCGGGCGAAGGCCACGGCTGACAGCGGGGAGATTGAGAGCTTGCTGGGCGATATTGAAGAGAAACGCGGCGATAGTCTGGCCGCCGTGCACAGCTACCAGGCCGCCGTGCGTCTAGAACCCGGCAATGTGCAATTTCAGATGGCGCTGGGGTTGGAGCTGCTGCAGCATCAGACCTACAAACCGGCCTTGGTAGTGTTTCACGAAGCCGCGCTTCGTTTCCCGGACTCGGCGCGACTGCGCATCGCCCTGGGAATTACAGATTATTTGTTGGAGGACTATACCGGCGCGGCCAAAGACTTGATGGCTGCAGGAAGGCTGGGGAAAGATTCCGGCATGGCCTATCAGTATCTTGGGGAGACGCAGCTTGAGCAACCCGCAGCGGCGGATTCTGCGGCCATTGCACAGCTTTGCCGTTATTCAGACGCCCACCCTCATGACAGCCGCCTGTTGGGTTATTGTGGCGCACTGCTGGCGCGCTCCGAACACGAGCGGGGCGCCCCGGCTCCGTCGCAGGGCGCGATGAGGCGCCTGGAAACCGCAGCCCGGCTGGACCCGAACGATGCCACTGCACGCTGCGAGCTGGGGAAAGCTTACGAGGGGATGAAGCAGTGGCAGCCAGCGCGCGCAAACCTGGAAGTTTGCACTCGGCTCACTCCCGATTCTTCCGAGAACCACTACCGGTTGGCGCGGGTTTGCCAGGCGCTTCACAATTTGCCTTGCGCAAAGCAACAGACCCAACTCCACGATGAGGCCGTGAAGAAAGTGGTAAGCCAGAATTCGGAGCACGACCGCACACTGCGGAAGTTTCTGTACACCCTGAAGGCCGCGCCATCGTCGCCGTGAATGGCCGGGGCCAACGAACGGTAAACCGATAAGGATCATGCCAAGGCATGGCCTTAGCCATACCGGACTTCAAGGTAAGAAAAAGCGGCTTGTGCCGCTGAGGGGCCCAGGGATAAAAACCCTTCCCTACAAGAGGCGTCGATGCTCCCAACCGAGCCCCAGAATATTGGATTACTTCACCTTCGGGTTGCGGGGCAGACTCACCATGTTTGCGAAAATGCGATAAGCGCCGGGGACTCCTTCCGGCAGCTCCCTGTAAAAGGCATAAGCGTTGTAGATGTAAATGCCCTTTCCGAAGCGCGCATAGAGCAATCCACCCTTCTGAGGATCCTGGCCAGGATCGTGCGTCTCGATCAGCGCCGTGTAATGCGGATCCCAGGACTTCATGAATTTCGATCCACGTTCCTCAACCCAACCCTTGAAGTCATTTTCTGTGATCTTGTTGGGCCAGTTGAAAACAGGATTCGAAGGATCAAGGATCGCAACCTTGGAGGTTTCGTCCGTCACTTCTTCTGGATCGCGGGTCATGGTGTAGGGATAAGGACCGTAGTTGTGATCGAACTCCGGAGTATTGTATTGCACCACCACTATGCCGCCGTTCTTCACATAATTCAGAACGCGGCCGTTGTAAGTGATCAGATCCTGGCGCACGGCATAAGTGCGCACGCCCATCAGGATGATGTCATATTTGGAGAGGTCGCCACCTGCAAGATCCGCGTTGGTAAGGAGATGAGCGTGAATGCCAAGGTTTTCGAGAGATTCCGGAACCTCGTCGCCACTACCCATGATATAGCCCACGTTCAAGCCCTTCGCGGTTTTCACATCCACTCCGGTGGTGCGGTAGGCGGACGGCCGGTAAAGACCATAAGGGCGCAGGCCCGGATAGCCCACGGTACGATCGCCCTCCCTGTATTCGTTCCCGTCATAGGAGGCAATAGCCGTAATGGTGTAAGACTTTTCCGCGAGGTTCTTGGGAATGACCTTGAACGCTGCGGGCTGATCCTCACCATCCTTCGCTGTAGAGAAGGTTGCCGTAGAGGGATCGGCGGTCCAGCCCGCCGGCAAATCTAGCCGCACGGAGCCGTGAGCCGGGCCTTTGACGTTGCTGTGAATCAGGGCATTCAGCCGGAACGATTTGGCTTCGAGCGGAATGATGCCGGATCGCGGCGAAATCCAGACGGAAATTGCCGGCCCCACGACCAAAGGGTTCAGAACTGTTCCAGGCCCCGTAAGCCGCGAGACTGACTGAACCGCTTCTCCCATACGGAATGGAACGCCTTGGTAACTCATCTCCACCCAGGCGTCCAGAGGATAGGGGGCCAGTGGCAGGTTCAGGTATTGCGGTTCGATGATGTCGTAGTAGGGCTGCTCAATGTCAGGGCGCGTGAAATAGGGTTTGGAGAGAGCTGCATCGCGAGGCACAGAGACTTTGAAGCGCACATCCTGGGTTTTATCATTGGAAAGCGTGGCGGCAGCAGCATTTTCGGGGTTGATGTTCCAATCTTTTCTCTGCGCGGCAGCAAGCCAGACCCGGTTCAGTTGAATCGTAGCGGGACTCTGGTCCGCCACATGGACATTCACCCAGAATTGCTGGCCGGGAATGGCGATCTGGAAACTGGGGGGCGTGCCGAAGAAGCGTGCAAACATCCCGGTGGGTGGGTGCTCCGGCGCGATGTTGGCCTGCATGGAGATGCCGAGGGCTTCCGAAAGTGCGACGTTGAATTGAGTTTCTTTCACGCCCAGCTCGTGCAGCAGGTTGTATTTCGAATCATCGGTCAGTTGGCTTGCCTGAACCTGCCCAATCAATTGCCGGGTCTCCTTCAATCCCACCGCCAAATCCGGCGCCACCCGCTCCGGGTGGGCGGCGCTGAAGACCTTCATGGCCTCTTCCACGCGCTGATTGACCCGCGAGAGCCCTTGCTTCAGAAATCCAGCATCACCGCCGTGGGCAAGGCTGGCGATGCCTGCCAGTGAAGTATCGATTCCCTCAAAGAATGATTTTTCCTGATCCGGAACATGAACGCGGGAACCAAAGCGATGGTAGGGACTCATTTCCGGGCCGGCATCGGGAATCGAGGGCCCTCCGTTCTGCGATTTCTGCATACCCAGGCCTTGGCGTGAAAGCTGGACGTAGGAAAGACCCAGCACCGGATCATAGTTCCCTTCAGGAATCTGCACGTTGGCCTTCACCGCGCCGGGCTCCCAGCGTTTGTGAATATAATCGTAGACGCCGGCGGGCGTCCACTTGTGATTGGCGTAGTCATAGACGCCCTTCCTATTGACGGCGCCTTCCTCCAGAAAAAATGGAACGCGGGCGTATTCCTTGACCGGCGCCCAAGGCCGCAACCCGGCTTTGATTTGATCCGGAAACCGGGAAGGGTCCGCAGCAGCATCGAACACTTCCTGCGCCATCTGTCCCGCCACCTGATGGTTGCCGTGGCCATCCGCGGGCCCACCGACAAAAACCGAGGTGATAACCAGAGGCCGTGTCATGCGCACGACGCGCACCACGTCATAGAGCACGCGGTCGTGTCCCCACTTGGAAAGAGCTTCCTCCTTGGTCTTGGAGAAGCCGTAATCAATCACTCGCGTCCAGTATTGGTGAACACCGTAATAGCGGCCGGCGGCCAACAACTCCTGGGTGCGAACCAGGCCCAGGGCGTCAAAATAATCCGGTGACATCACGTTGGCGCCGCCTTCGCCGCGGTTGAGCGTGAGCAAGGTTACACGAGCGCCTTGGCCTCTCGATTCGTAAGTCAACATGCCGCCGTCTTCGTCATCGGGGTGGGCCGTGACCATGAGCAGGCTGGCGCGGGTGTGGAGCTTGAGTAGCATCTGCCAGAGCGCCGCAGCGCCGCGACCGGCGGGGATGGGAAGAGCGTCCGGCGACGGCTGGAGGAATGTGGCATCCTGGTTCGGGCCTCCCCAGATGAGTAGGCCCGGAACGAGCAGGGCCGCCAGTACCAGAGCTGGAATGCAAGCGCGCTTGCCGAAGTGGTCTCCCATTGTTCCTCCTCGATTCCGGTTTCTAAAAATCTGCCGCACAAACCCCCGGCCGCATTTCGTCTCGCCCTGAAACGTCAAGCGACTCGCAAGACTACACGCCTCAATCCACCTTGTCAAGGGAAACCCCAAAACGTTACGGTAGCCGGTGGCAGCACGAGTAGGGCCAGGGACCGGCTGGACTTGTCGTGGGCGGGTTGAAGGACCTCTTTGCAGGCCAACTTTTTTGATGAAGTTTCTGCTTGACAGAAAGAAAAGAGAGGGCTAAAGTGGTGAGCGTTAAGCGCCGAATCGATTCGGGTTCAAAACCAGGAACTGGAAATACAGCAAGATTGGAACGTCTCCTTTGCCGCGTGCTCCGTGCCGGTTCCTCCGCGAGGAATGAGGCGGGCACGGTGGCCTTAAGCCTGAATTCCACCGGGTGTGGGACAAAAGTCATGAGGGTTTAGGAAGGTATATCCGAAACCTTACCTGGAAGGAGCACCGCATGTCTAAAGGCAGCCGGAAGTGGAATCTCACCTTAGCCCTGAGCGCGAGTCTGGGGATCGCATGTATCCTTGCCAATCCTCTCTTCGCACAAATCGACCGGGGAACAATTGTCGGCACCGTGCGGGACTCGAGCGGGGCAATTGTACCCAATGCCACGGTGGTGGTCACGAACACCGCAACCAAGACCAACACAACGAGCCAGACGGACCAGACCGGGGCCTATCAAGCCCTCGCCTTGAACCCTGGCACCTACACGGTCTCGGCCAGCGCCAAGGGGTTCAATGAGGAAGTGAGAACCGGCGTCGTAGTCCACGTGCAGTCCAGGGTCCTGGCGGATTTTACACTTCGAGTGGGCCAGGTCCGGCAGGAAGTGCAGGTGGTTTCGACCGCGGCACAACTTCAGACCCAGACCGCGGACATGGGTTTTATCGTCGGGAGCCGGTCCATCAACGATCTGCCGCTAAACGGGCGGCGTTATGCCGACCTTGCCCTGCTCGAGCCCGGTGTGCAGAAAGACTATTCGCCCAACAATCCTGCGCCCGACCGCTTCAGCGTCAATGGGAACAATGAACTGCAGAATGATTTCCTGCTGGACGGGGTTTGGAACAATTCCGGCTCGGAAAACCTCCAGGAATTTTCGGTGCAGGTGGTTCAACCTCCGCCCGACGCCCTTCAGGAATTCAATCTCCAAACCCGCACCTATTCCGCCGAGTTCGGGAATTCAGCCGGCGCGGTGATCAATGCCTCGCTCAAGTCTGGGGCGAATCAATTTCATGGCGACCTCTGGGAATTTGTGCGCAACGACGCCCTTGACGCCAACTACTTTTTCAATAACGCCAGCGGCCTTCCAATTGGCCACTTTTCGGAGAACGTTTACGGCGGCACCATCGGCGGCCCCATCCGCAAGGATAAGACTTTCTTCTTTTTTGACTACCAGGATTTGACCAGCCGCGAAGCCACGACGGTCCAGTCTACCGTACCCACCCCGGCCATGAAGAGTGGCGACTTCAGTGAATTAAATTTCCCCCTTCAAGCTTCCCAGGTCGCTGGCCAGGCCGGGTGTGTGGAGAAAAATGTTATCCAGCAAAGTTGCTTGAGCACGGTCGGAATGAAGCTGGCGGCCCTATACCCAAATCCCAACATTCCAGGCCAGGTTGCCTTGGAAGGGACGCCGGGAAGCTTTACGGACGCCAACAATTATCAATACCAAGCCTCGGTTCCCACGGACACCTGGTCACTGGACGGCCGCATCGATAACAACATCAACCAAAAGAACCGTATCTTTGGAAGCTACAGTTACTACCACGTCAGCCGCCAGGACCCGCCGTGGACGGCCAACCCCTTGGCTGGCAATGGGAACTTCGCAACTCAGTACCGCATTCACGGGCAATTAGCCTCCGTCGCTTGGGAAGATACTCTTTCCAATGACATGTTGAACTCGCTGCACGTGGGGTTCGCGCGCGATTTTGCCCATAGCGATCCGATTGGGGTGGCGCTAGGCACCTCTGCCGCCCCTAGTTTCGGGTTGCAGGGCATTCCGGTCGGGCCGAACACCGCAGGCCTTCCCCCCATTAACATTAATGGCCTCACGCGGCTGGGCACCTCGCCTTGGAGGCCCCAATCTCAAATTTCCCAGGCCTGGCAGCTCCTGGAAAGTCTTGACTGGCTTCGGGGAGATCACAGCCTCAAGTTTGGTTATCAGTTCCTGCACACGAGTGATAATTTCCTCGACATCGAATCGCCTCAAGGCCAGATCACTGCGGACGGCATCTACACGGCAGGCGGAAACTTCGGTTTACCAGATTTCCTGCTTGGCAACATCGATTCAATTTCATTCACAACGCCGTTGGTCGTCCATAATTACCAGGTGGGACACGCGCTTTATGCACAAGACACGTGGCGAATCCGGCCAACCTTAACGTTCAATTATGGACTGCGTTATGAGCTCTTTTCACCCTGGCTGAACCACCAGAACCAGGAATCGAATTTCAGTCCGGCGAGCGGCGGTCAGATCGTTCCAGTCGCCGCCAATGCCAGCGGCTGGTATTCAAGGAGTCTGATCCATCCGGATTACACGGACTTCGCTCCGCGCCTCGGCTTCGCCTACCATCCGTTCCAGAAAGTGGTTTTCCGCGGTGGTTATGGAATCTTCTACCAGCCTTTCGATCGCATCGGGTCTGAAGCCGTCACCGCGTTGAATCCTCCGTTTCTCATTAATGGGAGCCTCAGCCAATCGCTGGGAACCAACACCCCGCAGATGTTTCTCCAAACCGGCTTTCCCGCCTCGGAGTTCAACCCCTCGATCGTCAACTTGACCCAACTGCAAATTCGCGCCCAGGACCCCAATCAAAAGACCCCTTATGTGGAGCAGGTGAGTTTCGGGCCGGAAATCCAGATCAATAGCAGCACGTTATTCGATTTGGTTTACGTGGGCAACTGGGGACGATATGAGGATCGATTGAGAAATTATAATCAGGGGGTCGTGACGGGATTTGCCGCTGATGGGAATCCCCTTGTCAGCTTTCCGTATGCCAATCTCAACACCAGCACGCTTGCTGAAAGCGGCGCCGGCAACCACGCATTCCTTGAAACGGCCACTTTTGACGGCAACGCCGATTACAACGCTTTGCAATTCTCGTTGCGAAAGACGTTCTCAAAAGGTGTGACCTACGAAGTGAACTATACCTGGAGCCACGGTTTGGCGAACTACGGCGACAATCTCACTTCCAATCCGTTTCCTCAAAACGCCTATAACTACACCAATGAAATGAGCAATTCCAACGTCGATGTCGAAAACCGCTTTGTCAGTAACTTCCTGTGGCAGTTGCCCTTCGGTCCAGGAAAGCGTTTCTTCGCGAACTCCGGGTCTGCGAGCAAGCTCTTGGGAGACTGGCAATTCAACGGCATTGTTACGATCCAGAGTGGCATCCCCTTTGACGTGTTTGCACCGGATGAAACCAGCACGGGGCCTGGGCACGCTTCCTACGCCAATTGCATTGGAAACGCCTTTGCCGGTTCCACCGACAGTCCTGGGGGTTACATTCCGGGCGGCGGGGGCTTTTTCATGAATCCGGCGGGATTCTCCATCCCTGCACTAGGGACGTTCGGCTCGTGCCCGCCCAATGTACTCCACGGCCCAGGACTGGGAGTTGCGGACTTGAGTTTGTTTAAGGAATTTCAATTGACTGAAAGCAAGCGGTTGGAATTCCGCGCCGAATTCTTCAATGCTTTGAACCACCCCAACTTCGGAACCCCGAATTCCAACATTGCGTTCCCAGGATCGTTCGGCCAGGTCACCAACACCATTGCTCCAATTCTCGGCCAAAACTCCGGCGGGCCAGGAGACCCTAGAGAAATTCAATTCGCTTTGAAGTTCTATTTCTGAAGTAATGCTCATCAGTTGATAAGACGCAAGAGCGCCGCATCCCGGCAACGAATGTTCCGGGATGCGGGCCCAGCCCCGGAATCCCGGCCTGAAGTCTGGCCCTGCGCCAAATAGGTTACTGCCCAAGGGGATTTCCAACAGCATGGTTCGCCTGCTTATCGTATAATCCCCTGTCATGCACCTGACTCCCCGTGAGATTGAAAAGCTCCTGATTGCCACGGCGGCGGAAGTGGCCCGCAAGCGGCGGGCGCGCGGCCTGAAGCTCAACTACCCGGAGGCTCTGGCCCTCATCACGGCCGAGCTTCTGGAGGCCATCCGCGACGGCCGCTCGGTTTCGGACCTGATGGAATTGGGCGGCGCCATCCTGACCCGCGAAGACGTGATGGAGGGCGTGCCTGAGATGCTGCGTGAAGTACAGGTGGAAGGCACTTTCCCGGACGGAACCAAGCTCGTGACAATCCATCATCCGGTCCGGTGACACGGGATGGCAAAAGCCGCCACGCGCTGCCCTGCCAGCGGCCTGGCAAATTCGCCATCCCAAATGAATAGCAATGGGAAACCCCATGATTCCTGGTGAATACTTGCTTGCAGATAGTCCCATCGCGGCGAATGCGGGACGGCGCGTAGTTCAAGTGATCGTCGAGAATACCGGCGACCGTCCCATTCAAGTGGGATCGCACTTCCATTTCTTCGAGGTGAACCGGGCATTGAGGTTTGACCGCTCTCAAGGTTTCGGCATGCGCCTGAACATTCCAGCCGGGACGGCGCTTCGTTTTGAACCCGGCGAGGCCAAGAGCGTTGCCCTGGTAGAGATCGCTGGGAATAGAACGGTTCATGGCATGAATAGCTTGACCAACGGAAGAACCGACGCTTCAAACCTCAGCAACTCATTGAAGCGGGCTGAACAACTCGGTTTTGGGGAGCCGCGGCGATGAGTCTCCAAATCCCACGGCGGCAATATGCGGAACTCTATGGCCCTACCACGGGCGACAGAATCCGCCTCGCCGATACCGGTCTTTTCATTGAGGTGGAGCGTGATTTCACGCACCCTGGGGACGAGGCGGTGTTTGGCGGCGGTAAAGTGCTGCGCGACGGCATGGGGCAATCGGCCACCGCGACCTCGGTCAATGGCGCGTTGGACCTGGTAGTCACCAACGCCGTAATCCTGGACCATGGGGGCATCGTCAAGGCCGACATTGGAATTTGCGGGGGGCGAATCGTTGCAATCGGCAAGGCAGGGAATCCCGATGTGATGGCGGGCGTCACGCCGGGGATGGTGATTGGCGCTGGCACGGAGGTCATCGCGGGCGAGGGCTGCATCGTGACGGCAGGAGGCATCGATTCGCACGTTCATTTCATCTGCCCGCAGCTTGTGGAGACGGCGCTTTCCGCAGGATTGACGACTCTCATTGGCGGAGGTACCGGTCCGGCAACGGGCACCAATGCCACCACCTGCACGCCGGGTCCGTGGAATATCCATCGCATGATTCAGTCCGCCGAGGGCCTGCCGGTCAACCTCGGCTTTCTTGGCAAGGGTAATGCTTCCACTCCGGCGCCGCTCGCTGAGCAGATTGAGGCGGGTGCCATCGGCGTAAAGCTGCATGAGGATTGGGGGACCACTCCCGCCGCCATCGACTGCGCCCTGTCCGTAGCGGAAGAGTACGACGTGCAGGTGGCCATCCACACGGACACGCTCAATGAATCCGGCTTCGTGCAGGATTCCATCGCGGCGTTCAAGGGCCGCACGATTCACACCTATCATACCGAGGGCGCGGGCGGCGGCCACGCTCCGGATATCATCCGGGTCTGCGGTGAAGCCAACTGCCTTCCTTCATCCACCAATCCCACCATGCCCTTCACGGTGAACACCCTGACGGAACACTTGGACATGCTGATGGTTTGCCATCACCTGAATCCCTCCATCCCGGAAGACGTCGCCTTTGCCGAATCGAGAATCCGGGCGGAAACCATCGCAGCCGAGGACGTGCTTCACGATCTTGGCGCGATCAGCATGATGTCCTCTGATTCACAAGCGATGGGAAGAATCGGGGAAGTCATCATCCGCACGTGGCAGACGGCGGACAAGATGAAGCGGCAGCGCGGTCCGTTGCCGGGAGAGAAAGCCGACGCGGACAATTTGCGCGCTCGCCGCTACGTATCAAAATACACCATCAATCCGGCGATTGCCCACGGCGTGTCGCATGAAGTGGGCTCGGTGGAGGCTGGTAAGCTGGCGGACTTGGTCCTATGGAAACCCGCATTTTTCGGGGTCAAACCGGAGTTGGTTATCAAGGGCGGATTCATCGCATGGTCAGTGATGGGTGATCCCAACGCTTCGATCCCCACACCCCAGCCGGTGCGTTACCGGCCGATGTTTGGCAGCGTGGGGAAGGCGCTCCAGGCCACTTCTGTGACGTTTGTTTCAAAAGCCGCGCTCGAAGCTGGAATTCCAAGCCGCTTGGGTCTTCAGAAGCAGATTGTGGCCGTCAGCCGCTGCCGTGGCCTGACCAAGCGGGACATGATCCATAACAATGCGCTGCCTCGCATGGAGGTCGATTCGGAAACCTACGAGGTGCGAGCCGATGGCCAATTGTTGACGTGCGAACCTGCTACTACCTTGCCGATGGCGCAGCGATATTTCTTGTTTTGACCGGATGCGAAATGCTCATCATTGACCGTCTGCTTTCCCCGGTTCCTGCGCCAGAACTGGCAGGAATCGAGGCCGATACTCTGATCCTGACCTGGCAGCAAAGGCGGTGGCCACGCGGCCGTCTGACCACCAGCAAAGGCCGCGAAATTGCCTTGGCGTTACCTACTGGAACCCTGATCCAGCCGGGAACTTTGTTGTGGGCGAACCGCGACTGGTATCTTTGCGTAGTAGCGGCCGACGAGCCGGTCCTCGCGTTGGAGCCTGCAGATTGGGCGACGGCAGTTCGCGCCGCTTTTGAAATCGGCAACCGCCATTTTCCGCTGGCGATAGAAGGCCGAGCGTTGTTGGTCCAGGACGATCCCGCCCTGGTTCAGTTGTTTCACCGGAACGGCATCCCTTTCGAGCGCCGGATGGCGCCGTTCAATCCCATTGGGACAGGCCACTCTCATGTCACCTCATCGATTCCTGAGCCTACTGCAATTTGCTGACGGGCTTTTCCCGGCCGGCGCTTATGCTCATTCATTCGGACTGGAATGGTACGTTCAAGAGGGAATCGTTCGGGACGCGGCAGGCGTGAAGGAGTTTCTGGAGACTTACCTCGAAAGCTCGGTCGGACCCAAGGATGCGGTGGCGATGATTCATTCGATGGAACCAGCGCGGAGGACAGATCTTCCAGCGATTCTCGACATCGACCAAACGCTCGAGGCTATGAAGCCTGTGTCCGAGCTGCGGCAGGCGAGTCGGCAAATGGGACGGCAAACCTTGCGCACTGCCGTCTCCCTCAACGAAGACCGCTTTCTCGAGGACTTTTTCACGTTGATTGAATCCTCGGACACTGCTGGCCACCATGCCGCGGTTTTTGGCGCAATCGGAGGCCGGCTGGACTGGCCCCGCCAGCAAGCCGCACAAGCCTTTCTCCACTCTGCAGCGGCGGCAATCGTTGGAGCGGCGCTCCGGTTGCTCCCGCTCGGCCAGGTGGCTGGCCAGCAAATCCTCTGGTCACTTGGCCCACTCATTGAGAGTCTCGTGGATATCGTGCAGACCGAGTCCCTTGAAGAGATGTGGAGTTTTACTCCAGCGCTCGAAATCGCATCGGCCCGCCATTCTTCCCTTTCCGCAAGGTTGTTCCGATCATGATTCCAAAGCCGCTCAAGATTGGAATTGGTGGCCCCGTAGGTTCGGGGAAAACGGCTCTGGTGGAGGCGTTGTGCATCCGGTTTCGAGATCAGAAACAGCTTGCTGTCATCACCAATGACATTTACACGCGCGAGGATGCTGAGTTCCTGACCCGGCGCGGAGCGCTTTCTGCAGACCGCGTGATTGGCGTTGAAACCGGTGGATGTCCGCACACGGCGATTCGAGAAGACGCATCCGTCAACTTGGAGGCGGTTCATCTTCTGGAGAGCCGCTTTCCGGACCTCGATTTTCTCTTTATTGAAAGCGGCGGAGATAACCTTGCAGCCACTTTCAGCCCGGAACTGGTGGACGCGACGATCTACGTCATTGACGTCGCCGAGGGCGACAAAATTCCGCGCAAGGGCGGTCCGGGAATCACCACCTCGGGCTTGCTCGTGATCAACAAGATTGACCTGGCTCCTTACGTCGGCGCCAGCCTTGAGGTCATGGAACATGACGCGAAACGGGCAAGAGGAAATAGGCCCTTTGTCTTCACCAACCTTCGCGCCGGCGTTGGTATCGGCGCCGTCGTTGACTGGATCCGCCGCGAATTGCTCTTTGAATCCTAGCCGCACGGGCCGGGATGGATCTCTTTCATTGCGATTCGAACGCCGCCTCCAGCAGACTGTCTTGGTGGGATGCCGCTTCCAGCTTCCGCTTCAGGTGCTCACGCCGATTCAACAGGAAGACGGCTCCGCATACATGCTCCTGCTCAACCCCACGGGCGGAGTTCTGGGTGGAGACCGCCTTGCGACCGTCATCGAACAGGGACCCGGAACTCACGTTTGCTTCACCACCCCGTCCGCGACGCGCGTCTACCGGTCACCCGGTCCTGCCGCCATCCAGGAAACTCGAATCCGGCTTGGAACCGGCGCGGTCCTGGAATATATGCCGGACGCTTTGATTCCGCACCTCGGCGCTGCCCTTCAACAGTCTTTATCCATCGAACTTGAAGTCGGCTGCGTGGCCATGTTTGCGGACACGTTGGCGGCCGGCCGCCTGGCGCACGGCGAACGTTGGAGCTTCCGCCAGGTTTCAAGCGAGATCGTTATCAAGCAAGGCGCCAAACCCATTTTCATCGACCGCGCTCTTATTGAGCCGGGCCGCATTCCTCCCGCACGCCTCAATATGATGGAAGATTACAACTACGTGGTGACGTTCGGGGTGTTGGCGGCCGGGTTTGCAGAATGGAGAGACTTACAAGACCGGATCGAGTCGCTTTTCGCGGCCTGCACTCAAGTTCGAGGTGGCAGCAGTCTGCTTGCATCCGGAGGGATCAGCGGTCGATTTCTGGCGGGCAGTGCAGTCGAGGTTCATCCGGTGCTGGATCAGGTTTGGGGAATCGCCAGGGGCATGGTTTTGAAACGGGGCCCCTTCATGTTACGCAAATATTGAGCGCTGGACGGGAGCCAAACCGGAAGACATGGTTCGAACCATGCCCTGACGCTCCTCCAAGGGAAGTTCGGGAATGATCCAGGTTAATGCTGCCATGCAAGGAATGCATTGAATCGTGGACAAAAACCATGTTACTGGAGAAAATCATGCTCAAGCACAATTTGAACCTTCTCGTCGCGGCCTTGGCGGCGCTTGTGCTGGCCCCGGCGGCTCCGTGTCAGTTAGTCGAGCAATTCAATCCGCCAAAGGCGGCCTGCTGTCTGCAATTTCTCGCCCAACACCTTTCTGACGAGCTTCAGGACTGGAACCAGATTGGCCGCTACCACGCGGACGATGAACGGCTGATGGCACAGCCTGCCAGCCCGCATCGTGTGGTCTTCCTTGGCGATTCAATTACCGACTTCTGGAACCTGGCCAAGTATTTTCCGGGCAAACCCTACATCAACCGGGGAATTAGCGGCCAGACCACGCCACAGATGCTGGTGCGTATGTTTCCGGACGTGATCGATCTGAAACCCGCTGCCGTCATTATTCTGGCGGGCACTAATGACATCGCGCGCAACACGGGCCCGGAGACTGCGAAGATGATCGAGGAGAATTTCAAAGCCATGACTGGCCTTGCCCAGGCCCACGGCATCAAAGTGATTCTCTGCACGCTTACACCTGTCAGTGACTACACCCCGTCCAAGCAGACCGGACACCGGCCGCCCGCGGACATCCTGGCCCTAAACGCCTGGCTCAAGGCCTATGCGGTGAAGTCGCACTCCATTTTGGCGGACTATTACCCGGCGGTTGCCGATCAGCAGGGAATGTTTCACGCAGGCTATTCGGATGACGGTTTGCACCCAAACGCCCAAGGCTATGCGGTGCTGGCCCCGGTGGCGGAGCGGGCCATTGAGAAGGCCATTCAATAAGCAATATTACAGGCGGAATGGCCTACGGCGAAGTAAGGCGCTCGCCGACGGATAAAGGAACCGCAAACTGCCGTCACCATACCTTCTTAAGATTCTGGAGTCCCTGGAGATAGTCTTCCTTTTCCAGCCGGCTCTCCACTCCAAATTCCGTCAGGATCGTCATCATCTGCCCCACGGGAAGCCCGGCAAGCCCGGCAGCCTCGCCGAGCGACGCTTCCCCCTTTTTGTATCTCTCCACCGCAAGCAATATCCTGCCGCGAGTGACCATGTCTCGAACTGCCTTCGACAGGTCACTCCGTTCTTCCTTTGTGATCTGGCTGAGAAACTCATAGTTGTCCGGGTCCATGCGAATGCTCATGGCTTGGCCTCCAGCTTCAATCTGGCATCTTCAATAATTGAATTCTTGTAGCGCCCGTACTCTCGAAGCATCGCCAGCTTGGCAAAGGCATCGCCGCCTTCAAGGTATCCCTTTTCCCAGCTTCGAATCAGAATGCCCACAGCGGTGGTGAACGCAATGCCGAGCAGTTTGCAGGCATTGATCCCATTCTTGTCATCGATGCCCAAAATCTGAGCTTTCTCCGTGAGGGCAAGCGCAATGGCTTCCGCTTCGCCCTTGCCCAAGCTGAAGTCTGTCTGCAATCTCGCAACGAGCCTTCTATTCTTGACGGCGGCAACTTTGATTCTCGCCTCATCAGGGCTTTTTGAATGATGAGTCGCGAATCAGAGAGATTCGAGGATCTTCTGGCGGTCCGCACCCTTGTGTTTCCCTACTGCGCGCAAGATGGCGTTCAGAGTTCCGATGCGCAGGGGCTTATGGGCAGGAACTGCAATCCTCTGATGGAACGGTTCCGCAGTCTCCAAGACAATGTGGCTGCCCTCCTGGTGGATGACTCGATATCCCCAGCGACCGCAAAGGAGCTTGACAAGATCTTGCCCGCTCAGATCGCGTGGAATTTTCATCCGTTGGCAAGGACTTCGTCGCGGACCAAGTGCAGGCGGATGGCAGAGGGCGGCTGCGGCTGGTCAAAATAGAAAGCAGCCACGGCCTCCTTGACATTCCGGCGCAGGCTTTCCCAGTCGTTGGCTTGCGTAAAAATGGCTTCCGTCAGGCACTCCGCCACAAACCCGCCATCGGCTTCCTGGATGACTTCAAAAACGATCTCGTTCATAGTGCTAGGTTATTCCAGGACGGCGGATTAGGCAAGCAAGCCGTCCAAGTCGCATGCATTGCAAAGACTGCGACTTATTCCTGCGGCGCTATTTATGATATGCTCCGCTCCGCTTCTCGGCCGTACCGGGTAATCCAAATCCAGACTAGCCCTCAAGGCGGCCTTCAAAAATGTAGTGAGAAATGCGGCTTAGGGATTCCAGCCGCGGGAGCGGCGGCACAGTTTGGCCCACGGCGAAGCCGTGGGAAGCCTGTCAAACGCCTTCTTGCGGGCGCGCCCCGTAAGGGGCGAAATCAATCGCAATGGATGCCGTCCCTGCCGGGGCTTCGGCGCAAGGCAAAGATTCACCGTTACGAAGAAGATGCGGTCGCCAAGCCTTCATCGCCGGCCGTGTGACACGTCGAAAGCAATATCACGGTCTGAAAGGCCCACGACGAAGTAAGGCGTTCGTCGTGGCTACCAGCTTTATCAAGGTCTATTGTTCCCACTCAGGCGATTATACAGCGCGCCGGACACCGGTCGCGTACCCCGCAACGGACGGCGATTGCGACAGGCCCGTTCAGGGCCATTGCCTTCCAAGCAGGCGTTGACGTAGTATGGCGCGCGGGGGCTAACCAGCCATGGATTGGAAAAATACACTCTACTTCGGCGACAACCTGCAGGTACTCAGGGATAATGTCCCGTGCGAATCCGTTGACCTGATTTATCTCGATCCGCCGTTCAACTCCAATGCTAATTACAACGTGCTCTTCGCCGAAAAAAGTGGAGAGAAATCCGCCGCGCAGATCCACGCCTTTGAAGACACCTGGGGTTGGGGATTGGAGTCCGAAGCCGCTTATAACGAGATTGTAACCGAAGGGCCAAAGAAACTCGCTGATCTCATGCAGGCCCTGCTTTCCTTTCTTGGCCGCAATGACATGATGGCGTATTTGGTGATGATGGCCATTCGCCTTGTCGAGCTTCACCGCGTCCTGAAACCTACGGGGAGCATTTACCTGCATTGCGACCCCACGGCAAGCCACTACCTGAAGCAGCTAATGGACGCAATTTTCGATCCTCGGCTATTCCTAAATGAGATAATTTGGAAGCGTACTCACGCGCACGGTTCGTCACAGCGATTCGGACCTGTCCACGACGTAATCCTTTTCTTCGCTCGCGGGGAGCATTATTCATGGGCCGATCCCAGAATTCAGCACGACCCTGAATATCTAGCGAAACACTTCAAGCACGCGGATCCGGTCACGGGCAGGCGCTTCCAGCCGATCAGCCTCACCGGTTCTGGTGTACGGCATGGCGACAGTGGGAAGCCCTGGCGCGGAATTGATCCAACAAAGGTGCGCCGCCATTGGGCATTGCCGGGTGCCATCGTCGAGACGACCGAGGTCAAGGGCGACAGCGTGCAGGAAAAGCTCGATGCGTTGGATGCCGCGGGAAGGATTTACTGGCCCGAGAAGAGGCATGGCACACCCCGATTGAAGTGGTTTGCTGACGAGCTTAGGGGCGCAGCATTGCCTGACGTGTGGACAGACATCCCGCCGATTGGCGCACAGGCTCAAGAGCGCCTCGGTTATCCGACACAGAAGCCCGAAGCGCTGCTGGAGCGCATCATCAAGGCCAGCAGCAACGAAGGCGACACTGTCCTTGATCCTTTCTGTGGGTGCGGTACGGCAATCGCCGTCGCTGAGCGGCTCAAACGCTGCTGGATCGGCATTGACATCACCTATCTCGCCATCAATCTGGTGCAGCGGCGATTGCGTGACGCGTTCGGAACCCAATTGAATCCCTATCAGATCATCGGCGCTCCCACCGACCTGGCCGGAGCGGGAGCTCTCAAGAACATCGACCCTTACCAATTCGAGTGGTGGGCGGTCGACCTGGTAGATGCCCGGCCTGCCCGTGACCACAAGAAGGGCGCAGATTCCGGCGTGGATGGCTACATCAACTTCCTCGATGACAAAAGCGGCGTGGCAAAGAAAGTCGTGGTGCAGGTGAAGAGTGGCCATGTGGGCGTGAATACGGTGCGTGACCTGAAGGGAGTGATCGAGCGCGAAAAGGCTGCCATCGGCGCCCTCATCACCCTGCGCGAGCCTACCGGACCCATGAGGACGGAAGCTGCCTCGGCGGGCTTCTACCAAGCGGCAAACTTCCCCGAAAAATACCCCCGCCTGCAGATCCTTACTATTGCCGAGTTGCTTGGGGGGAATCAGTTGCTCTACCCCCGGCACCGCGTGGAAACGTTCAAGAAGGCCGAGCGCAAGACCAAAAACGCTGCAAGCCAGTCTGGACTGTTTGGTGGAGAGTAGCCATGGTCAATCGGTTTTTGGTTAACCGTGCGTGGGTTGTCTTGCGCGCAAGGCCCACGACCAAGTAAGGCGTTCGTCATGGATTCCCGCTTTCGCGGGAATGACCGTCCCTTCGTTCCGATATTCGCCGGAAGAGGGACGCCGGTCCAAGCAGCCTCGGAGCCAGCGCCCTCACTCAACTGCGAGCCTTCGAGTGGCAGGCGTGAGATTCGATCAAGCGCCCGAAGATTCCCTCCATTGAAGTGCGCGCGGCCGGAAAATCGTGATTCCCAGGTCCTCTGATTCGCTCCCCGCGCTCAGGCCCGTCTCCAGCGCCGGAGCCAAGCCCTCCGCCACTTGAAGCATTTCATTCCGCCCAAGATCGGAGACCGCGAAGCCGAGGTAATCCTTGTATTGGAAGCCCACGACCTCCATTCCACTTAGGCGGGCATGGTAGAGCGGGACACCGCCAGAAACACCCGCAAGTAAGAGTCTTCCCCCCGGCAGGCTCACTCCGCCTCGCTTGGTGAGAATTACGGAAAGAATCGTCCCCCGCCCACGTGTAATAAAGTGGATATATTTTCGAGGGCTGCCCGGAACGGAGCAGATGTGCGCTTCTAGCACCTGAAAATCCGGGAGTTTTTGCTGGACCACGCCTAGCAAGCCGGCATATTCGGGACCGAGTTTCTTGCGAAGTTGCTCCGGGGGATTGGCAACGTCGGGATAATGATGTCCCTGGATGGCGCAATGAAGATGGTCTGACACTCCGAGCGAAAGGATATTGGCCACCAGGCGGCGCCGCTGCTGCAGATGGTACCATCGTTGACCCAAAACGGCAGCGCAGAGCACAACGGTGACCATTGCCACCGCTAGCACCCAGTTCCTGGTTTCCAATTTCGCCCAGAATCCGGGCTGAGTTTTCCTGAGATTCTGATGAATAGTTTGCCGCAAGCGCTCCGGCGGAAGCTGTGACGGAGCAGCCTTCCGCAAAGCGTCGCGCAGTTTTGTGCGTGACTCCAGCTCCCGTGAGCAAGCCTCACATCCCTCCAAGTGCCGCAATACGTCACTGGTGGTTTCCACCAGGAGTTCATTGCTAAGATACGCGTCGAGCTGCCGGCGGATCCGCTCGCATTGTTGGGTGTCAAACCTCATCACGTTCATGCCGATTCACCTTGGCGCTGTCTTGGTTGCTCCTGTCCGATTCCGTAAGACCGCGCCACCGCGGCAAGCTGCTGCCGCAACAGCTTTCTCCCCCGGCTCAATCTCGACATCACGGTGCCCAAGGGTATTCTGAGCGTTGCAGCGATTTCCTTGTAGGCAAACTCCTCGACGTCCGCCAGCATCACAATCTCGCGAAACTCAATGGGCACTCTTTCGAGCGCCTGGAGGATATCGCCGTCGCGGATTTCTTCCGGAACTTCAGGGTCGGCCATGATGTTGTCCTGCTGCTGACTTTCGAAGGGTTGAATCCTTTCCGCTTTTATCCAGCGCCGCCGGAAATGATGCAGGCGATGGAACATGATCTTGAAGAGCCAAGCGCGGCAATTGGTTCCCGGCTCGAACCGGTGGTAGGACTTCCAGGCTTCCAGATACACTTCCTGAACCAGGTCCTCGGCTTCTGACGGATCGTGAGCCAGCAACCGCGCCGTCCGGTACAGATCCTCAAGATGCGGCAGCGCCGCAGCCTCAAACTCTTCGACGTGCATGTTGGGACGAAAGAACAAGCCGCTCTCCCGCATCCTGATGCGGATGTGAAGAGGCGGGTTGTTCTTCCCGCCTCTTCGATGGGTAGTGTCTCAGTTTGTTTGCTGTAGCGGCGCTCTATAAGCGCCGGAAACCATTGAGGATCCAAGTTCGGCGCTCATAGAGCGCCGCTACAGCAAACTGCGCCACTACCCTTCGATTCGATGCCTTGCAGGTTACATCTTACTCTTGCTGTCCATCTTGGCCTTTTTCGCCTTTTTTGTTTTCTTCGCCTTCTTGTCCTTCTTGTGCATTTTATCGCCACTCATCTTGCTCTGTGACTCCATCTTCCCGCTCTGGGACTGAGGGTACAAGGCCGGACTTGCCGTGGCGAGACTCGTAAACAGTCCCATCGCAAGAATCAGAGTTCCAATTTGCTTCTTCATTTTCGCGGCGCGCCGTGCTCCTGCGTGAGAGCTTGTCCGTTGCGCTCGTAGCAGAGCAGCGTTTGAGGATGTAACATGCTCTCCATATCGAGACCCACGTAGTAGCCGCCATCCGGCGTCTCCATGCTGACGTAAGTTGGCAGATCTTCCCGATGATGTAGGCTGAACGGGCCGCCACTCACCGTTTCCGGCGGATACGCTTTCATGAAATCCGTGAACCGCGCCCCCGCCCATTCGACGACCGCGCTCCAGCCTTCAATGCACTTCAGCTCCGTGGTCATTTCTGTGCGCGGCAACTTCTTAATGGCATCCAGCGTCAACGCTAGAGACCCATCTTGGGAAGCAAGTCCATGGACCTGCAGCTTCCACGTGGCGAGATCGACGTTCTCGTCCAGGCCGAGGTCCCCATTCAGCCGGTCCGCGCTGATTCGGCGGGCTGGGAACACCGGAGAAAGCCGCCGGGCGCTGAAAAAATCGCGCGCCAGTTGCTCATTCACCTCTAAGGTCTCGCGGAATGGCCAGGGAGTACCGTTAATTTCGCGGCGGCTGTTTAACCATTCCCAAGCGCCGAATCCAGCCAGAGCTCCGGCCGCTAATCCCAAGAAGCCGCGCCGGCTCTGGCGCCTCATCTGGCGCCGGACCTGTTCGTTCCGTGCAGCCGAGGCTCCGAGATCCGGTTCAGTGATTGGGTCTGGCGCTTTCCTGCCGTTTCCTTCCGGGTTCGCCGGCGTAGCGGCTGTGGCATTGTTTTCAGCAGCAGCCGTTCTCGGCGTTTCTTCGCCCTCTCGCATTCCTGTGGCCGCTTCATCCGCAGCCGCTGCCTGTTTCTTGGCCTCACTCATTCGCGCTCTCCTCCTTGGAAACCAATTCGTACCCGCACACCATGGCCCGGAAATTGTTCCAGCCGGCGCGGACGACCTGGGCGATGTGAACGCAGAAGAACGTCACGTATCCGAGCGCCAGCAGGAAGTGCTCGAATCGAGCCGCCTGATAACCGCCCAACAGACTTGTCAGCCAGTAGAGTTGAGTGGGTTTGTAAATGGCTAACCCTGTAACCATCGATCCGAACCCCATGAGGATGACGCCGCTATATGCAATCTGCTGCGCGCCGTTGAATTTCCGTTCCGGCAGAGTCCCCTTCCAGAGTCTGAGGTCGTGCAAAGCAACGAGAACAGCCTCGCGGAATGACTCGCGGGTTGGAACCAGGCACCGCCACTCTCCGGAGAGCACCGTGTAGGTAACGTAGACGATGCCGTTGATGACGAAAAACCACATGAAGAAGAAGTGCCACGCCATTCCCTGCGCCAGCCGGTGACTGACTCCAAAGGTGTGATAGAAGCCCTCAGGAAAGAAACTGAAAACAGTGAACGAACCCAGGCCGACGCGATAGACGTCATTGGCCCAGTAAATCAAAATGCCACTCCAGATCATCAACGCCAGCAAGGGAAAATTCACCCAATGGCACCAGCGGATTGCCAGCGGGTGCTTTGCTCTCATTTCCATTCGACGCAACGTGGTGAACTCCTTTCTGTAGATAGAAAGGCGAGATTTGTTTCGCCCGACACTGATGTAATACCAACACGATCTTGGAATATTCCCGAATTCTTGCTTTGATGCAAAAAAAAAGTACTATGGCTGGAAAAAGAGTGGCAGGAGTGATCGGAGGTTACGTTACAGGATATGCAGGTTGGAGAGCATGTGCTCCACAATGGGACGATGCGCTGCCAAAGAATTTCAATCCGGGTGCGCAACGGGCGGACAGAAACGGCCCGCCCGTTGCGCGGCCCAAACCGAACAGTTAACCCTCGGCTTACGAGTTCGCCTTCAGACAGAAGCCGGCGGAAGCCTGGTTATAGTAATTCGTCGCGCCACTGTCCAAGTTCGTCCGGTCCCACACTTGCACGGTGAGGGAGTAGCCGCACGCGGCCATCGGACCAGTTGGTGGAGGGCCCGGGTTGGCGCCCGTGTTCAGCGTGTACGTCTGGTTGCTCACGCCAGGGTCTGTGATGGCGCCCCCCAACCATACCGATGAGCCGGAAGGTGGGGTTGGCAGCACGCCGTTAGCGGGCCCTGAGGGCAGGATCACGAATGAAAATGACCCAAAGTACTCCGAGCTCGCCGTGTAGGTTCCGGTGAATGTATCGCCGGGACTGAAGTCGCCACACTCAACACCCATTCCTAAGTTGATATCGACTGCGGCCACCGGGGCTGTGTTATTCACCAAAACGGTCACAATATTGCTGTGAGCGTCATCAGCAGGAATTCCATCCACGCTGAGATCGATTCGCAGATCGTAAGTGTTGCCGTCATCCGCCGCCGTGGTGTACCACACCCCCATGATATTGGCTTCCACGGCATGCGCCCAGGAATAGTTCTCGTAGGGGTAGTAGCCATCCCCAAGATCGTGGAACGTCTGCTGGGTCTGAGTCCAAGTGATACCATTGAACTCGTCGATGGTTAAGGTTAATCCGGACGGTTCGTTGCTGATGGGCGCATACGCCGAATCGGGCGCGCCGTGGGGCTTCTTCATAACGCGGTATTTCATTCCCGGGGCCGGGTTGGAGATGAAGCCGGCAATGGTGATTCGTCCTCCAAAGGGCGCGTTCACGTAGTGATTCCCGGTTTCAAGGGCGTAAGCGTCCGTGATCATGCCGCTGCCGTCAACGAGGGATTCATCGATGTCTCCCACACGGCTCAGGAAGGGAATTTGCTCGCCGGGTTCAATCGCCTGGCCTGGATTAATAAGGACCAGCGTTTCATCGGCGTTGCCCCAGGTCACGGGAGCATAGGGATCGGTCGTTGAAGGCGGCTCATTCCACGAAAGGACGGCGCGAACCTTTGCCGTCTTCGGCCCTATATCACAGGGCTGCCGGTGAGCGGTCATGTCCACGGGCAGGAAAACGCTGTATTCAAGACCCTCCGCCGGGATCGAACTGAAGTCATGGACGGTGACGGAAGTTGTGCCTGCGTAGGTCCACCCGCTGCCCCAGTCAACCCAGAAAGCCACATATTCCTGGCTGCCTGCTGTACACGGTCCGCCGGAATACCCATTGGATAGCTTGACGTTGATGATGCCCACCAACTGGCTCGTGTTCGGGTTGAGGCCAACACAATCCAACTCCTCGTAGGTCGTGTCTCCGTTGGTATTGAGGAGCGCCTCAACCAGAGCTGCCGCATTGATGTCCGGGATACCGAGAAGTGAAGTCTTGGCGGATTGGGCCGCCGTCAGCGTCAGCCCCGGGGCATTGATCGATTTCTTCACTTCCGAGAACAGGAAACGATGTCCAGGAACATTCTTGCCCTTGTAAAGGGTGTGAAGCTCGGCGCCGCTCAGAGTCTTCGGCTGCGCCGCGATGATGGGCTGCGTCAGGTCGATAGTGTTCTTGTATTCCGGTGCCACCTCCACCTTTGCTTCTGTAAGAAACTGACCGAGCAAGATGATGTCAAACCCGCTGATCTGAATCTGCGCGTCAACCACATTACCCCAGATGGGTACCCAGTCAGGGCTGCCTGCCGGTGGCGGCGTGCCCCACGAAAGGATGGCCCGTGCTTTGGGGAGATTCTGAAAGAAACAGAATTTTTCAGATGGGTTGATCTGTAAGGTGACGTCATATTCCAGAGGCTTAGGTCCTGGCACGTCGTAGACCGTAAAGCTGGTGAGACCTTGGTCCTCCCACGTGGAGCCGCCATCGTAGGAGAGATAGAAGCGGACGAACTCCTGGGAACCGGTCGAGCAGACGCCGCCGTCGTATCCATCCTCCTGATTGATATTGACCTCCGCCTCCAACCGGTTCAGTTGAGGGTTGAAACCGACGCACCCAATACTTTCGTAAGTGGTGTCCCCTTGGATGCTGAGGACAGACTGGAAAGCGCTACCTGCGAGGTTGCCAAAATAGTTGGGATTAGCCAGAAGCAACGCCTTGAAGTTCTTCCGCGCTGCTTCGGGTGGTAGCTTGGCGAGCGTAATCTTGATCTTGTCTCCTGCCTTGTTCGCAGAAGAACCTGCCTGCTTGCTTGATGGTTTTGCCATGCTGACTCATCTCCTTTTTCATTTGCGTGTTACTTCCGGCTTGCCATTTGCGGTACGCACAGAGCACCGGTCGCCCCGAGGAGCTTCCCTTTCGAGGCATTGCCCATCTTTTCCTGGCCACCGCTCATGGGAACATGACTGGTGGAGTGAAACGGAACGCTTTGACGCTGTGCCGGGTCTCAGAGCCTTAACTGCCGGATCAACGGCTGCCGGGTAACGGACCGTCTTATAGTGAAGCCAGGAGCCAAATCGCTTCACGCTGCGCAATCTTCTGTGAAAGTAATCAGCGGCGGGCGCTCGATCAATGAACACTCATTTTGTGGCACACGATGAAACGCAGCAGGTTCGGCATTCACTACCCCTGTGAGGGCCGTCAGCTCTTTGAATCTAAGAGTGGGAGGTTGGTAAGGTGGACAGGTTGCGGGCATATTGCGGTTGCTTCATGGCTTCGCTCCTGGCCATGTTTGTCCAGGGGGCCCCGGTCCTGGCGACGGACGACGCTTTCAGCGTGTGCGCGCGCCTCGTGACACGAGGCCTCATGCGCCGCTTGGGGGCGCAAGGTAGCGCCCCGGCCAAGCGCCGAGTCTGCCAAACGAACCGGCTGCCCCCTGGACGTTCCATCACCCCAAATGGAGTAACCAGCGCGACGGCCGGGCCATGCCGACTGGATGTTTCGTGCCGCCGGGCTCAGAGTGATTCTATACATGAGGACATAAGTCGGCAGTCGGCGACGGGCATTTGCTGTAGCGCCGCTCGGAGCTTGCCCTGACAGGGAACGGCGAAATCCGCCGGTCACAGACCGGTGCTACAGAAACGGGCGCCGCCGATTTGCGACCTTGAGTATAGTCATGCCGGTTGAGAACCGTTCGAGGAGGAAGCGTGCCGGACTTTCGTGTTGACGTTTCAAGTGGCGTGGGATCCACCCTGGGTATGCCTGTTGCCGGCGCTTCCAGCCCGGGAAGACGTGCCGGCATGTTTGCAGCGAAGGCTCAAAAATTCCCATTCCGCCGCCGCCGGCGCCCTGCTGCCTGTCCTCTTGCAACCTCAACCGCGCCAAGCATATACTATGACCACTATCGGGAACCCTTGGATTACTATCGTTTTGACGAGGACTACTTGCGGCGCCTCACGGATGGAGATCCTTCCGTTGAAGCGCATTTTTCTGACTATTTCGGCAAGCTTCTTCTGATCAAGTTGCGCAATCGCCTCCGCTCGGCTCAAGCGATTGATGACATCCGCCAGGAGACGTTCTTAAGAGTTTTGCAGACTCTCCGGCAAAAAGGCGGTTTGGAGCATCCTGAGCGGCTAGGCGCTTTTGTCAACTCGGTTTGCAACAACGTCCTTCTGGAGTCTTTTCGTTCCGGGTCACGTTATGCTCCGCTGCCTGAAGGAGAAGCTGAACCCATGGACCGCACCATCGATTTGGAGGGAGCTCTGGTCAGCGAGGATCGCAAGCGGCTAGTGGGAAAGGTCCTTGACCAACTTCCGGAGACGGACCGGGAAATCCTGAAGATGCTCTTTTTTGAGGAGACCACTAAGCAGGAGATTTGCCGCGTGATGGGTGTCAACCGGGACTACCTGAGGGTTCTCGTTTACCGTGCCCGAATGCACTTTCGCGCAGCGTTACAGAAAGTTGAAACAGCAGTTCCGTGAAATCCGGGGGGAGAACAATTTGATGACGATCATTTTATCCCGTAGCCCCGGAATCCGGCCTGCGCGGGGATGACCATGGACCACGAAGAAGCGCTTCGCATTCAAGCCGTCGAGAGGTATCTGCTCGGTGAGATGGCGGGCCTGGAGCTCGAGGCTTTTGAGGAACATTACTTTGTTTGCCCGGAGTGCGCGGAAGCCCTGACGGCGGATGCTCTGCTCGCTGATAATGCACGAGCCGTTTTCAAGGAACGCGAACTGCTCAGAAACCAGCCGAATCCAGTCCGGCGCAATGGGTGGAGGAATTGGTTTACTCCGCGCTTCATGGCTCCGGCGCTCGCTGCCGTAGCGCTGCTCATGATAACCGGATATCAGGAGATTATTACCATTCCCAGGCTGCAAACCCGGCTGGCAAGGATGATCGCGCCTCAGCCCGTTGTTGCGTTCGCTCTGCACTCGGCATCGCGCGGGGCGGCCCAAGTGATTGAAGTGCCAAGAGACTCCCGGTTCTATAGCATCTTTGTGGATCTTCCGCCTGCGAGTCCAACCGACTACTTCTGTGAAATTCGCGACGCCTCCGGCGCCCTTCGTGCGTCACTCCGTGTCCCCCGTTCTGAAACGAGTGATACATTGAATTTACTTTTGGATCCTTCGCGCACTCCTCCTGGAGATTACACCCTCGTTGTGCGCGCTTCGCCGGCCTCCTCCGCTGAAGTGGGCCGTTACCAATTCGCGGTTGAATTCAAATAGGAGGGCTCATGGAAAAGAGATTTCTTTACCATGCCCAAGCCACCGGAGTTTCAGGCCAAGTCACCCTTCCGTTCAATGAATTGATCGAAGTGCAAGCCGCCAGCGCCTTGCCCGAGACGGGCGGCTACTCAACGTCCCGAGTGGACCATTTCAACTACCGGCAGATCGTTTCCTTCCATTCGGCCACCACGCAGGCCACTGGGAGCTACAGCGCCAAAGAGAGAGCCTACAACACGCTGGTAACAGCGACAGTTGAGAAGCTCAACATCCTCGAACAGGTCACGGCGGATCTCATGGTCGCGCACCTGACCTCCAAACATCCGGAATCGGGCGGACAACCCTCCATCATTCCGCTCGGCAGCTACTTTGTGAATTTGCGCATTGCCGGTTGCCCGGTGGACGTTCATCTGGATTCTGACATCTTCAGCAGCCTGGATACCTACGACAAGATTTTTGCGCGTCTGGCAGAGGATAAAGATTGGCGCCGTGAGCTGCTCGAAGGACAGGATGAGTTCACCAGCCTGGCGCCCCACGGCCCCTTGCTCTGCTCACTAGCGCGGGAAGTTCGCCCTCACTGCCGCGAGCTCAAACCCAAGGGAAATAGAATATTTGTTCCTCACTTCGGCACGATTTATCTGGCGGAATTTTTGATCCAACCGTATGCTCGAAGCCTCACAATGGTCCGGGTTGAGCTCGGCTGCCCCGTGACGGGACAGGTGACCGGGGCTCATGTGAGCGGGAATGGACAAGGTTATCCCCCGTGATTGAGCCGTGAACCGGCCAAGCGTAAAGCAAAGACAAAGATGGATTTCTCGTGCCGCGTTGGCGATCCTCTTGACGGGCACGGGTGCGTGCGCCATCCGTGAGCGCGCTGCCCTGTCCGAAATCTATCAAAAAGCTCAGACTCTTCAGCATCAAGATGAGTTGACGCAAGCTCTGGCGGTAGCGAACCGGGGCTTGGCCCGTTCCTTGAAGGAGCAGGACACCTCTTATTACTGGAGGTTTCGCCTTCTCAAAGCGGAATTGCTCCTGATTCAAGGAGACCCGGCGGCCGCGTCCAAGCTGCTCAAGGGAACCATTCCCCCCATCGCCGGCGCGGAAGAGCTTCAGGCGCGGCAACAAATGGGTCGCGGTTCGGCCGCATTCATCGCGGGCGATTACCCGGGGTCTTTGGCTTTTTACGACCAAGCCTCGCTCCTTGCCCACAGTTCCGGAGCGCGGCCTTTACTCACTGAGATCAAACTGCGGCAAGGTTACAGCCTACTGCGCTTGGGCAAAGCGGCCGCCGCCGAAACCGCCTTTCTGGCGGCCTTAACCAGCGCCCGCCAACAACGGGATTCCTTTCTGGAGGCTTCCGCCCTCGGTGACCTGGCGCTCCTCCGAATGAACGATGCGCGCTACGACGAAGCCATCGACCGCTTCCAACAGGCCCTCTTGCTTTTTGAAAAGATACCTTCCCGCCGGTCGATTGCCCGCACCCTTAACAATCTTGGCTATTGTGAGCTCGAACTCGGAGATCCGGAAAAAGCCATTCATTTCTTTCAGGAGGCCAACCAGCGAGCCACCGGGGCGGCCATGTGGAGCGATGTGCAGGTAAGCCAGGGAAGAATTGGCGATTGTTACTATCAACGCGGCGATTTGCAAAATGCGCTGGTTTATTATCGGCGGGCCTTGGCCGGCGCGCGGCGCACGAGTGAAAAGTATTGGATCGCCAACTGGCTTTATGACCTCGCCACTGCTTCCATGGATCTGGGTGACCTGGCGAAAGCGGAGGTCTACAACAATCAAGCCCTGGCTTTGCAACAACAGATGCGCAATCCTCTAGAGCGCCTCAATCCGCTTCTCAACAAAGCCCGCCTGGAATTTTCCAGAAAGCAATTCGACAAAGCCGAAAAGCAATACCGTTCCGTCATCGCGTTGGCTCAAGCCCAGCCGGGTTTGCGCGATCCCGTGATTGTCCTCAATGCCCGCTCAGGCCTTGCCCGCTTGCTGATTGAGACGGGCCATCCCGTGGAGGCAGAGGCACAGTTCCAAAAGACGCTGGCGTTGATCAATTCTACTCGCACCGATGTGACAAAGGATGAGCACAGCATCACTTATTTCGCCAACCTGATCAGCTACTACCAGAACTACGTGGACTTCCTGGCGGCGCGGGGACGAAATGCCGAGGCCTTCCGGATCGCCGAGAGCAGCAGAGCCCGCCTGCTTTCGGATCGATTGCAAGAGCACGGCCCTACGCCTGGTTCGGTCACACTGGGTCAGCTTCAAAGCCTGGCGCGGCGGTCACACACGATTTTCCTTTCTTATTGGCTTGCTCCCCAGAGGTCATTCTTGTGGGTGGTTCGGCCTGCCGGCTTGGCGACGTTCATCTTGCCGGGTCAGGATCAGATTGCGCAGCGAGTGGAAGCTTACCGGCGCGCGATTGATGGCCTGCGCGACCCGCTCGCCAGCGGCAGCTCTGCAGGTTATGCCCTTTACGATACCTTGCTGGCTCCGGTCCAGGCCCTCATCCCGCAAGGGTCCAAGCTGGCCATTGCCCCGGATGGCGCGCTCTACAACTTGAATTTTGCGGCCATCCCGGTTCCATCCCCCAAACCGCATTACTGGATCGAGGACGTCATCATCTCCGTCGTGCCCTCTTTAAGCACCCTGGTGGGCCATCGCACCTTGGCCAGACCGCCACACAGCCCATCTCTCCTGTTGATTGGTGATCCAGTCAGCGCCGACCCGAGCCGCTTTCCCCGCCTTGCCAACGCCAAGGCTGAAATCGAGAAGATCCAGATGCAATTTCCGTCCGCCCGCAAGATGGTGTTAACCGGCAAATCCGCCGGCCCGAAAGCTTACGCCGCGGCCCGCCCGGAACGTTTTTCCTTGATTCATTTCGCCGCCCATGCGACCGCGAACTTGGAAGATCCTCTCGATTCAGCGATCATCCTTTCGCCGCAAGATGAAAATTTCAAACTCTATGCGAGGGATGTGACGCGGCTTCCCATTCGAGCCGATTTGGTGAGCATTTCGGCGTGCCACAGCGCCGGAGCAAGGTCCTATGCCGGAGAAGGTTTGGTGGGGTTTGCCTGGGCATTCCTCCGGGCAGGTGCGCGCAACGTGATTGCCGGGCTTTGGGAAGTGGATGATCAGTCCACGGCGCAAATCATGACTCATCTTTACGCCGGCATCCACCGCGGACTGAGCTCTTCAGGTGCGCTGCGCGCCGCGCAACTGGAATTGCTCGGGTCCAAGAGTGCTTTTCACAAGCCCTATTACTGGGCTCCTTTCGAGGTGTTTGCCGATTCGCTCTCCCCAGTTGGAAGCCGGGACGGCCAAGCCCTTTCCCACCTCCAGGAACCGCACGGCCTGGGCAGATCCTCTTCGCACTGATCCCTGTTTCCTCGAACCCCCGGGCGATAACCGGTTTCAAAAGGGACGGTAGTTCCTCACTCCCTTTACTTCCGGCGGCGCCCACCGTTCCTTTCGCTGCCCACAATGGTTGGGGCTCTTTAATTTGCCCTGTCGCCGTTTGTTAAATGTCAAGGCAAAATAGAAAGTTCCTGTTTTGAGCAAAGTAGAAAGTTCCTGTTTTTATCTTTGATTTCTGTATTTGCTCTTGGTCTTTTTGTTTCTCTTTGCTCTTGGCTTTTTCTGCTTGGGGGG
>Ga0207416_1000658_pt1 | contig 55236 bp, 57 predicted proteins | sample PaiPotPPM11metaG_FD_184107 | JGI IMG/M metagenome (GOLD analysis project Ga0207416, IMG submission 184107) | Iron sulfur acid spring bacterial and archeal communities from Banff, Canada, to study Microbial Dark Matter (Phase II) - Paint Pots PPM... ... | reverse complement strand
CACTCGTGCAAAAACGTCAGGTTGGAGAGCGACCAAAGAAATTCGGCGCGCTCGCGTAGCGCGGGCGATGCGCCGTAGGTTCCGGCTATGACAAAAGTCAGGCGTGATGCGCCGCTGTGGGTGACCCGGCCGATCTTTCGCGCGAGCGCTTCGCTGGTGAGTTGGGTGCCGCAGCGTTCCAGTAGCCACAGCCGCTCGTCGGGACGCACGAGCTTGAGGATGCGCTCGCCCTCCTCGTGCATCGAAGAGGCCGGCGCGCTGCCGTCGCCGGGGCGCACGTCGATTTCCTCGTACGGAAAATACGGGGCGAGACGTTTGCGAAATTCGGCGCAGGCCTCCGCGACGTACCGCGCGCGAAGCTTATCGACCGCGATGAGCCTGAGCTGCATGCCAGCAGCATAGCAGACGGCGGGCTGTTCTCAGCGCGAGCGTGTGAAGATGTTGCCGTCGCGACGCTCGATCGCTCCGAGAAGCTCGAGCTGCACCAGCGCCGCAATGACCGCGGAGGCGTCGGCCCGCGCGTGCGCCAGCAGCGCGTCCAAATCGCGCTCGCCGTGTGCCAGCAATTCGAACAGCCGCGCGCTCAAAGGGTCCCGCGGTACCAGCGGCTCGGGCCGCGCCACGACGGCGGCCGGAGCGAGCAGCCCCAGCACTTCCAAGACGTCGCGAGCGTCGCGTGCGAGAATGGCGCCGTCGCGGATCAGCGCGTGGCAGCCGGCAACGTGCGGGCGATCGACGTCGCCGGGCACCGCCAGCACGGGGATGCGCCCGGCTGCCCATTGGGCGGTGTTGATCGCGCCGCTGCGGGCCGGTGCCTCGACCACGACGACCGCGTCCGCCAGGGCGGCGACCACGCCGTTGCGGGCGAGAAACTGGCCGGGACGCGGCGCATGCTCGGGCGGGTAGGGTGAGAGCACCGCCCCGCCCTGCTCGATCATCCGGTCGGCTAAGGCGCGGTTACGCGTGGGGAAGAACGCGTGGTGGCCGCCGCCGAGCACACCGACGGTCGGCGTGCCGCCTGCGAGGGCGCCCCCATGAGCGGCAGCGTCGATGCCCAGCGCCAGGCCGGAGAGGATGCAGCACCCGGCCTGGCCGAGCTCGCGGGCTATCTCCCCCGCGATACGGCGGCCATACGCGGTAGCGCTGCGCGTGCCGACGATCGCAACGCACGGGCGTGCCAGGGCCTTCGGCGAGCCGGCGCACCACAGGCCGGAGAGCGTCAATTCCAGGCCGCGTTCGCCCCGCAGGCGTTCGAACTCGGCGAGGGGCAGGTAATGGGCCAGCATGCGCCCCCTCCTTCCCGCACGATGATCCCTCTCGCAAGGCCAAAATGGTGACCCAGGGGGATTCGACCGCAGGCAAGGGAATAAGCCCGCCGCAGTTTACGAACGGGCCGGCCTGGCCCCGACCAAGCTCTGGAGGAACCTCACGTGGCAGCTGAAGCCTATTGCGTCAAGTGTAAAACGAAGCGCCCAATCAAAGACGCAGTCCAGATTACGATGAAAAACGGCCGTCCCGCGACCGAGGGCAAGTGCCCTGAATGCGGTACCAAGATGTTCAAAATCGGAGCGGCGTCCTAACCCGGCCTCGTTCCCGATCTCACCATCGCCCAGAGGGACTGCGTTTCGGCGCGGTCCTTTTTTGCTTATGCACAGATTGTGTCGTATAATACCTGTACCCACTATATGTGGGAGTATGCCCGGTGCACTCGTGCACCGTTCGAGGAACGGCCGCTGATCTGTCCGACCTGTCGCAAGAGCGAGACCCGCGTGGTGGACTCGCGCGACGACGAAACCGTGGTCCGTCGCCGGCGCGAGTGTTTAGACCCGCGCTGCAAGCATCGCTTTACCACGTACGAGCGGATGGAATCCCCGCGCCTCTTCGTCGTCAAGAAAGACGGGCGGCGGGAGCAGTACAATCGCGAGAAGATCGTGGGCGGCTTGCGCAAGGCCTGCGAAAAGCGCCCGATCTCCGAGAGCCAGATGGAGGCGGTCGCGGCGGATCTCGAACGCGAACTCTTCGCGCGCGGCGAGAGTGAAGTGCCCTCGACCATGGTCGGCGAGAAATTGATGGAGGCGCTCAAGAACCTCGACCCGGTTGCGTACATTCGTTTTGCGAGCGTCTACCGCTCGTTCCGCGATATCGAAAGCTTTCGAGAAGAACTCACGCAACTGCTCGCCAAATGACCCTGGACATGTTGAATGGCGTCCGGGTCGCGTTGATGCGCCTGCCCGAAGGTGAAGGCTTGCCGATCCCAACGTACATGAGCGACCTAGCGGCCGGTGCCGATCTGTACGCGGCAGTGCGCGACGAACTGGTGCTGCTACCGGGAGCGCGCGCGCTCGTGCCGGCCGGCTTCGCGCTGGCGATACCGCCCGGCTTCGAGGCGCAGATCCGCCCGCGTAGCGGCCTCGCGCTGCGCAGCGGCGTCACGTGTTTGAACGCGCCGGGTACGATCGATGCCGATTATCGCGGCCCCGTGCAGGTGCTGCTGGCCAATCTCGGCGCCGAGCCCGTGACCATCGCGCGCGGCGACCGGATCGCGCAACTCGTCGTCGCGCCCGTCTCGCGAGCCAGCTTCGAAGAAGTGGCGGATTTGCCGCAGAGCGTACGCGGCGCGGGCGGCTTCGGCAGTACGGGAGTGGCATGATGAAGGTCTACATCGTCGGCAAGGGTGCCGTCGGTACGTATCTGGGCGATATGCTCGCGGCGGTCGGGGTGGAGGTTGCATACGCTCCGCGTGAGCTCGCCGCGGTCACGCGATACGATGCCGACGTGGCCATCGTCACGACCAAGGCCTACGACACGCCGGGCGCGATCGAGACCCTGCGCGCGGCGATTGCGTTCCCGGAGCGTTGCGTTTTCGTTTCGCCGCAGAACGGGATCGGGAACGAGGAACGGCTCGCCGAAGCGTTCGGGGCCGACAACGTTGTGGCCGCCGCGCTCACCGTGCCCGTCGATCGAGATCGCGATGGCCGCGCCAGCGCTACCAAAGAGGGCGGCCTTGCGTTCGCGCCGGTCGGTACGAGCGCGTTCAACTGGCTCGTGGCAACCTTCGCGAGCACCGGCTTGAACGTCAAGGTCGTCGATAACTGGCGCGCCCTAAAGTGGAGCAAGCTCGCGCTCAACGTCGTTGCGAACGCGAGTTGCGCGATCCTCAACGTTTTGCCGAACCGGCTCGTGCATTTCGAGAAGATTTTCACGCTCGAGATTCGCATGATTCGCGAGGTGCGCGCGGTCATGCACGCGCTCGGCCTCACGCCGATCGATCTGCCGCGCTACCCCGTCAAGGCGCTCTTCGCCGCGGCGGCGCTGCCGAGCCCGATCGCGCGCGGCGTCATGTCGAACAGCATCGCGAGCGGACGCGGGACGAAGGCGCCGTCGTTGCTGCTCGATCTGCGTCGCGGCGAACCGCAAACGGAAGTCGACGTGCTCAACGGCGCCGTCGCGCGGTACGGCATCGAACACGGGGTGCCGACGCCGGTCAACGCGGTGTACGCGCGCGTGCTCGACGACATCGCGCACATGCCGCAACTCTGGGCGAAGTACCGCGAACGGCCGGAGGCGCTCGAAGCCGAGGTCGTCGCGGAGATGAAACGCGTCAAAGCGTTACGGCGAGGAGCATAGATGCGCGATCCTAACGTACCCGAATCGCTCGAGGGCTGGTGGATTCTCCACCGGATGTTCGCGCTCGACCGCCGCGGTTGGGACGCGCTGCCCGAGAAACGGCGCGCGCGGTATGCGAGCCACGCCCGCGATTTGATCGAGCACCTGCGCTCGCGCGAGGAGTCGGATGCGGGGCTCGCGCAGATCGTCGGGCATAAGGGCGATTTGATGGTCACGCACTACGCGCGGGAATTCGACGGCTTGGCCTACGCGCAGACGTTGCTGGATAAACTCGAATTGCGCGAGTTTCTCACCCCGCTCGGTTCGTATGCGTCGGTGCTGGAGCTGGGCATGTACGATGCCACGGGCAAGATTCACGCGGAGCTGGCCGAGCGCGGTTTGACGCCGCAAATGCCCGAGTGGATCGCGCAGTTCGACGAACTCGTGCGCAAGCAGGCCGAGAGCCCGTACGTGGGCCCACGGCTGTGGGCCCGTATCCCGCAGCGGCGCTACGCGTGTTTCTACCCGATGAACAAGAAGCGAGAAGGCAACGACAACTGGTTCATGCTGCCGTTTGCCGACCGCGCGAAGCTGATGACCGAACACGGTAAAGTCGGCCGCTCGTATCACGGGATGGTCACGCAGGTGATTTCGGGATCGATCGGATTCGACGATTACGAATGGGGCGTCGATCTCTACGCCGACGACCCGCTGGTCTTCAAAAAATTGATCTACGAAATGCGTTTCGATGAAGCGAGTTCCCGCTACGGTGAGTTCGGCGCGTTTTGGAGCGGCCTGCAATTCTCACCCGATCAGCTGCACATCTTCCTGGACGGCGAATCGGTTCCGCAACTCACCACCCCGTAGCGGATCGCTACAGCGGCACGACGCGCACGACGTGCGAGGCGGTCGCATTCCAATCGTCGAGCAAACGCCGCGCGCGCACGCTGCCGGTGCGGCTCGCATGCCGCGCGACCAAGTCGCGCAGCATCGTCGCGTCGTCATCGGTGGGGCCCACGGCTTCGATCTTCACGGAGTCGGCGTTGTAACGCCGTTCCCGCGCGAAGGCGCCGCCGGTATCGATCACGTAGGCGGTGCCGCCGGTCATACCGGCGCCGAAGTTGCCGCCCGCCGTTCCGAGCACCAGCACGATTCCACCGGTCATGTATTCGCAGGCGTGCTGGCCCACGCCCTCGACCACGGCGAATGCGCCGGAATTGCGCACGGCGAATCGCTCGCCCGCGCTACCGGCGGCGAAGAGGCTGCCCGCGGTTGCGCCGTAGAGCGCGACGTTCCCCAGGATCACTCCGGGATCGGCGGTTTGCCCGAGCGCGCCAGGCGGGCGTAGCACGATCTCTCCGCCGCAGAGTCCTTTCCCGACAAAATCATTCGCCGCGCCTTCGAGCGCGAGCGACATTCCATCTACGGCGAACGCACCGAACGACTGTCCGGCGGTGCCGTGCAGGTGGAAGCGCAGATCGGGTGCGGTTGCAAACGTTTCGAGCGCGAGGCGCCCCGCGAGGCGCGCACCGAGCGTACGGTCGGCGTTGCTCACGCGCTCTGCGCGCCGGTACGGCAGCCCGGCGCGCGCGGCGGTTAGCGCCGGTTCTACCCAGGCGTCGTCGAGCGGTTCGTGCTCGAGCGGACGATCGTTGCGCCCGCCCTGGTAGCGGCTCGGCCCATCGCCGCTCGCTGCCAGCATCGCGCGAAGATCCAGGCCGCCGTCGTCGCGCACTTGATCGAGCAAATCCACACGGCCGATCGCTTCGTCGATATTGCGAAGTCCCAGCGATGCAAGCAGCGCACGTACGTCGTGCGCGAGGTTCGTAAAATAGCGCACGAGATGCTCCGGCTTGCCGCGGAATTTCGCGCGCAACTCGGGGCGCTGCGTTGCAATGCCGGCGGGGCAGGTATTGAGGTGACATTGGCGCGCCATGTCGCACCCCAGCGCGACCAGCACCGCGGTGCCGAACGCAAACTCATCGGCGCCGAGGAGCGCCGCAACGACGACGTCGCGCGCGGTTCGAATGCCGCCGTCGGTGCGGAGACGAACGCGCCCGCGCAGACCGTGATGCACGAGCACTTGCTGCGCTTCGGCCAGGCCCAGCTCCCACGGATTTCCCGCGTATTTGATGGAGGAGAGCGACGATGCGCCCGTGCCGCCGCTGTTGCCGGCGATCGTGACGAAATCCGCATAGGCTTTAACGACGCCGGCGGCCACCGTTCCGACGCCGAACTCCGAGACGAGCTTGACGCCGACCGTTGTGCTCGGGTTGACGCGTTTGATATCCCAAATCAATTGGGCGAGATCTTCGATCGAATAGATGTCGTGGTGCGGCGGAGGGCTGATGAGCGCGATTCCCGGTTGCGCGTGGCGCAGACGCGCGATCATCTCGGTCACCTTGTGCCCGGGGAGCTGCCCGCCCTCACCCGGCTTCGCGCCTTGGGCGATCTTGATCTCGACCTCTTGCGCGCGCGCGATATACGCCGCCGTCACGCCGAAACGCGCCGAAGCAACTTGTTTGATCTTGTTGTCGTACGGGGCGTCTTCGCCACCCTCGCCGGTATTGGAGCGTCCGCCGATCGCATTCATCGCTTCGGCGATCGTCCGGTGTGCTTCCGGGCTGAGGCTCCCAAGCGACATCGCGCTGGCGATGAAGCGCCGCATGATACACCGTTCGTCTTCGACCTCGTCGATCGCGATCGCGGGGCCGGCCGCGCGTAGCGCGAGAAGATCGCGTAAATTCTGCACGCCGCGATCGGTAATTTCGCGCGAATACGCATCCCATGCGTCCGGCGGGTCGATGCCTTTGCCCGCATCGCGCGCGACGCCCGTCGCGCGTTGGAGCGCGCGCGCGGTTTGCGGCTGCCACCCGTGCATTTCCGCGGTATCGTTGCGGCGAAAACGCACCCATCCGTAGTCGGGAAGCTCGCTCTCCACCAGCGCGGCGCCGGCCCACGGGGCGCGGTAGAGCGCTTCGATCCGGTCGAACGTGCGGCCCGATAAGGGCGAAGGGGAACCGGCGAAGCAACGCTCGGCGATCGATTCGTGGAGCCCGATGATGTCGAACAATTGCGCGCCGCGGTAACTATCGAGCACCGAGATGCCGCACTTCGACATGATCTTCGCGATGCCCAGATCGAACGCGGCGATGGCGCGAGCTTCCGCTTCGTCTCCCGCGACGGCGCGCACCGATTCGAGCGCGAGCCACGGGCAGACGGCGCCCGCGCCGTAACCGATCAGGACCGCCGCGTGGTGAACGTCGCGGCAGTCGCCCGCTTCCACCGCGAGGCCCGCTTGCGTGCGCAATCCCCAATCGACGAGCGAGCGGTGGACGGCGCCGACCGCCATGGCCATCGGGATCGGCGGCGCTTGCACCGATGCGTTGCGATCGCTCAGCAGCAAGATGCCGGCCTTGTCGCGACGCACGCGAGCCACCGCCTCGGTGCAGATTCGCACCAGCGCGTCTTCGAGCGTCTCCTCGGCGTTCATGGTGCAATCGATCTGCACGAGCGGAAGTTCGGCACTGCGCGGATGCGCGTTCCCGCGCAGCGCGGCGACCTGCCCGAGCGAGAGCATCGGCGATGCCAGCGTGAGCCCCGGCAGCGGCGCGTGCTTATCGAGAAGGTGCGGCCACGGGCCCAGCCGCGTGCGCAGCGAGAAGACGCAGGCTTCGCGCAGCGGATCGATCGGCGGGTTGGTCACTTGCGAGAAGCGTTGCCGGAAGTACGCATAGAACGGGCGCGGAGAACGCGCGAGCGGCGCGAGCGGCGTGTCATCGCCCATCGACCAGAGCGGCTCCTTGCCCATCGAAGCCATCGGCTCCAGCACGAACGAGAGATCCTCGCGCGTATAACCGAATCGGCGCTGCAGATCGGTCAACGTCGCCGCGTCCAGCGGGGTGACAGGCAGCGGATCGAGCGTGGCCGCTTCGACCGACGCTTCGGGCGGCATCTCCGCTTCAAACCCGGCGGAGAGATCGCGGTCGAACAGCAGGCGCCCCTCGCGTATGTCGAGGGCGATCATCTCGCCCGGTCCCAGACGTCCGTTGCATACGACGCGGTCGGAATCGAAATCGGCGATGCCCACTTCGGAGCCGGCGACGATCATGCGGTCGTCGATCGTGTACCGGCACGGGCGCAAGCCGTTGCGATCGAGCGCGGCTCCCACGTAACGTCCGTCGGCGAACGCAACCGCCGCCGGCCCATCCCACGGTTCGATGACGTCGGCATGATACCGATGAAAGCGCGATTCGCGAGCGCCGGCGACCGGCGGCATGAGCATGCGCAGCGATTCGCAGACGGTGCGATCGTGGCGCGCGAGCAGTTCGGTGATCTCGTCCAGGCTCGCGGAATCGGAAACGCCCGGCGAGAGGAGCGGTTCGAACTGCACGCTCAACGACGCGCGCCGAGCCTCCATGCGCGCGCGATTGCCCCAGATCGTATTGATCTCGCCGTTGTGCGCGAGCAAGCGAAACGGCTGCGCGAGCGACCAGCGAGGCAGCACGTTGGTCGCGAACCGCTGGTGAAAGAGCGCGAACGCGCTCGCGTACGCCGGGTCGGCGAGGTCGCGATAAAAGGCCGAGAGGTCGCCGCTCGCGCAGAGCGCCTTGTACACGATCGTCTGCGACGAGAGCGAACAGACATATGCGCCGGACTCGCGCTCGAAGGCCTTGCGTAAAAATGAGAGACGGCGCTCGATCTGCTCTGCGCCGTCTCTAGATGGGTGCTCCGCGGGAGTCGCTGTGGTGAGCAGCGCCTGCCGTATTCTTGGGAGTCCATCTCGAGCTTTCGGCCCTAGGAGCGACGGGTCGATTGGAACGTCGCGCCATAGAATCATTCGAAAACCGTGCTTGGCGGTCTGTCGTTCGAACGCGTCGGACTCGGCCTGCGCGTCGTTCGGGGTAAGGAAGAGCATCGCGACGGCGAGCGGCGCGTGCGGCTCGACCGGCGTATTCGCCGCGGAGAGTTGCCGGAGGAAGAAGTCGCGTGGAAGCTGCGTGAGCACGCCGACGCCGTCGCTGCTGCGGCCGTCAGATGCAACCGCTCCGCGGTGCCCGAGCCGGGCAAGCGCGGTGAGCGCGCGATCGAGAACCTCGCGGCCCGGTTGGCCGTCGAGCGCGGCAACGAAGCCGACGCCGCAGGCGTCGCGATCGTAACGGGGATCCAAGAGCGAACGCGCCATGCGCCACTATACGACACATGCCGGGCTCTTGTATAGTCTGCGGGCCCAACAATGTATCGTATGGCTAATGCGCGCTCGCTAGGGCGCCCGTACAATCGAGCTACGATGGCACAGCGAAATCTCGCATTCATCACGGGACACGCGCCCGGGCACCAGACGCTCGAGGCGGGCTTGATCGCGCAAATCGAACGCTTCGTCTCGCTGGGACGGTGCAACATCGTCGTCGTGATGGATACGTTTCCAACCATCGAGGAAGCGACGATGAGCGCGCTGCACCGGCTCTTGCACCGCGCGGCCGAGTTGGAGGTTCAGCTTACGTGCGTCGCGCTCGACGAGCGAACCGTAACCGCGATCCGCACGCTCCCGATGCTGGAATCGTTACGCGTCATCCGGCACGTCGATCAAATTCCGGGTGCCGCGTAGGGAACGGCTAGTCGGTAATCGTCTCGACGGTTTTCCCGATGCGATCGGCAGCTTCGCCCGCGTAGAATCCGTACTTGCCCTTGATGTGCTCCCACCCGTCTTTTGGATTGTCGTAGATCCACGCGACGCGCGCGACGCGCTTGTCACCGTTGACGTAATCGACGTAGAAGCAGCGGCCCTTGTAGGGGCAGGTGTAATCGTGCACCGTTGTTTCAAGATGTGAACTATCGACGGCGGACTCGTCGACGTACCAGTTGCCTTCGACTTTTTGGACGGCCGCCTCGCGGGCGTCCGCGATCACGTTGCCGGAGCTTTTTTCGGTAATAACTACTCGCATACTCACTATAACGCACCTCGCGCTCCGCGGGTTGAGGTTACGCGAGCCTCGCTAAAAAAAGCCACGGTACGCCCGGATTGGGCGCGCCGTGGCTTGCGGCTTTCGAGATTGAAGCTAGGCGGGGACGAGGCCGAGGCCGCGCGCGATGCCCGCACCGAATTCGGCGTCGGCTTTGGTGAAGTGCCCGAGTTGGCGCTCTTGCACCTCGCGTCGAATGCCCGTCATCGCGGTAACGATCGTATCGATCAGGCGCGCCTTCTCTTCGGGCGACATCAGACGATAGAGATCGCCCGCCTGTTGGTAATCGTCGTTACGGTAGGAGGTTTGCGCGTAGCGCCCGGTCGTGCCCTTAAGGGCGAAGGCGGGCTCGGCATACTCCGGCCGCTGCGTCGGGCCGCCCAAGCTGTTCGGCTCGTATACCGGCTTGTTGCCGCCGTTGTCGTCGTAGCGCATGTTGCCGTCGCGCTGGTAGTTGTTCACCGCGGCGTTGTGCGGGCGATTGACCGGCAACGTCGCGTAGTTCGGCCCGATCCGATAGCGGTGCGCGTCCGCATAGGCGAAGACGCGGCCTTGCAGCATCTTGTCGGGCGAGAAGTAGATGCCCGGCACGATATTGGACGGCTCGAATGCCGCTTGTTCGATATCGGCAAAGTAATTTGCCGGGTTGCGGTCGAGCACCAGACGGCCGACCGGGATGAGCGGATAGTCCTTATGCGACCACACCTTGGTGACGTCGAACGGATCCCACTTGTAGGTGAATGCCTCTTCGTGCGGCATGATCTGCACGAACAGCCGCCACGCCGCGACGTCTCCTCCGGCGATGAGATTGAAGAGGCTGCGCGTGTGGTGATCGGGGTCTTCGCCGGCGATGCGTGCCGCCTCTTGGCGGGTGTAGTTCTTCACGCCGAGTTCCGGCTTAAAGTGGTATTTTACCCAGTGCGTCTCGCCTTTGGCGTTGATCCACTGATAGGTATGGCTGCCGTAACCGTTCATGTGTTGGAATGCCGCGGGAATGCCGCGATCGCCCATCAAGAACGTTACCTGATGCAGCGATTCCGGCGAGAGCGACCAGAAATCCCACTGCATGTCGGCATCGCGCAGATGGGACTGCGGCAGGCGTTTCTGCGAGTGGATGAAGTCGGGAAACTTCAGCGGATCGCGGATGAAAAAGATCGGCGTGTTGTTGCCGACCAGGTCGTAGTTGCCTTCTTCGGTGTAGAACTTGAGCGCAAATCCGCGCGGATCGCGCGCCGTATCGGCCGAGCCCAACTCGCCGGCGACGGTGGAGAAGCGCGCGAGCGCCTCGGTGCGTTTGCCTTTGCCGTTCAAAAACGCGGCCTTGGTGTACTGGCTGACGTCTTCGGTGACTTCGAAGTACCCGAACGCGCCCGCGCCTTTGGCGTGAACCACCCGTTCGGGCACGCGCTCGCGATTGAAATGCGCGTTCTTTTCAATGAGATGGTAATCGGTTAGGAGCAGCGGCCCTGGATCGCCGGCCGATAGTGAATTTTGATTGTCGGAGATCGGCCCGCCAAAGTTGGTAGTCAGTTTCTCCGGCCCTTGTTTACCATTGGTTTCGCTCATAGGTAGGCTCCCCTCGCTTGGTATAAAATGAAAGTCGTTTTCATTTCAATTCGAGGGTAGCACCGCGGATAGGGGACGTCAAGGGCCCCTTTCCCGAGGGTAGGCCCCAAGTATAGATGTCCGGTTGGCCGTCGGAGTTCGTTCCCAAATCGCAGGCCACATCGAGGAAACGAATTCCGAAGAAAACCCATGCCGGGTTCTTGCTGTATGGCAATAAATGGCTATACTATTGCTATACAGCAAAAGAGGTAGAATGCCGATAGACCTGTCCTCCGCGGGCATTTCGAAAATCGCCGCACTCTCGGCTATCGGTGCACTAGCCGAACGTTGGAGAATCCCGAAGACCGAGCGTTACCTCCTGTTGGGCGTACCTCAGAACACGGCTAACCATTGGTTCTCTAACCTCTCTCGCGGTGAAATTGACGAACGCGAGACCTTGAGAGCTCCCATCCTGGAGCGCATTTCGCACGTGTTGTCCATTTACGATGTCTTGCACCGGCTCATCAAAGGGCCGGAAGCCGACGAGTGGCTCGAGCGCCCTAACCGTGCATTCGGTGGACAGCAGCCAAGAGAGCTCCTTCTGAGCGGTCGCTCCGACGACTTATTACGCGTGCGTTGGTACCTCGAGCTGGTCGCGAGCCAATGACCGCTCTCCCCGGACCGCTCGACGTTCCGGTCGGAGATTTCGACGCGGACGTCGACCGGCTTTCAACCCCCATCGAGCATCCGGCCGAGGAACTGGTGGAGCCTGCGATGGCGGGCGACATTCGCGCCCTCCTCGCGCTGACGGATGCGGTCGAGCGGCACCGCAGCGGCGAGATTCGCATCGTCGCACCCGAAGAAGACTACGTCGGGGACCATAAGGAGTACGTGCTTCGACCGTTCGCGCATCCGGCCGAGAGCAGGTTCTCCGATGGCACATTCGGGGTGTTGTACGCCGGTGAATCGGTCCGTACAGCGATCGACGAATCGGTCTACTGGCTTACGCGCTTCTATCTCGACAGCCCGTTTCCAGCGGGGACCATCGCACCCAAAATTCATCTCGTTTTTCGCACGGTCGCGTCCCTCGCCGATGTCCGGATGACGCGCGGCGGGATTTCAAGCATTTACGATCCGGACGACTATACGATATCGCGCATGTGGGGCGGGCAACTTCGATCGGCTCATGATGGATTGTGGTACGACAGCGTGCGCCGAAAAGGCGACGAATGCGTTGGCCTCTTTATCCCGCGCTGTGTCAGCAACGTGCGCGTTGCGGGGCGATTTGAATTTGAGTGGAACGGATCACAATTCAGCACCGTAAAAGAGGTCTTCGACCTCTAGGAATGCGATTTTCACGCAGCTGCCCCAATGCGTTCGAGGCTGCGATAGAGGATGGCTTCGGCGACGTGTTCGACCGCGATGGCGTCGGCGTGGGCGAGATCTGCGATGGTGCGCGCGACGCGCGTGATGCGGTCGAGCGCGCGGGCCGAGAATTGCCGTTTGGCGCTGGCCGCCGAGAGCAGCGCCATCGCACGCTCGTCCAAGGCGCAGTAGCGGCGCATCGCGTTGGGTTGGATATCGGCGTTACACGTGATGGCGGTACCGGCGAAGCGCGCGAGTTGGCGTTCGCGCGCAGCGATTACGCGCGCGCGAATGGCGGCCGAGTGCTCGCCGCCGTCGCGCCGCACCATGTCGTCGAAGGGGACGCGCGCGATCTCGATCTGCACGTCGATGCGATCGAGCAGCGGCCCGGAGAGCTTGTTCACGTACTTTGCCACCATCGCGTCGTCGCAGCGGCATTCGGCGTTACGCGTACCACGGTAGCCGCACGGGCACGGATTCATCGATGCTACGAGTTGGAAGCGTGCCGGATAGGTAAACGTTCCGGCAGCGCGCGCGATCGTGACGCTGCCTTCTTCCAGCGGCTGACGCATCACTTCGATCGCGCTGCGCGAGAACTCCGGAAGCTCGTCGAGGAAGAGGACGCCGTGATGCGCGAGGCTGATTTCGCCGGGTTTTACGGCGGCGCCGCCGCCGACGAGTGCAACTTGGCTAATCGTGTGATGGGGATATCGAAACGGGCGCGCGCCCACGATGCCCGGGGTACTCCCGAGGAGCCCCGCGACGCTGTAAATCTTGGTTACTTCCAGCGCTTCGAGCGAGGACATCGGCGGAAGAATCGATGGCAATCGTCGCGCAAGCATCGTTTTACCGCAGCCGGGCGGACCCACGAACAGGAGGTTGTGCCCGCCCGCCGCGGCGATCTCCAGCGCGCGCTTCGCACCGATCTGCCCGCGTACGTCGGCGATATCTCCGTGCACGACGTCGTCGTTCGCGACGAGCAACGGCGTCTGCGTGCGGTGTCTCCACTTCGATCCGTTACCCAGCACGACCGCAACCGCGGATGCGAGCGAATCGACGGCGTACAGTTCGATGCCGCCGACGAGGGCGGCTTCTTCGGCGTTGCTCTCCGGTACGATCAACGTGGTAAAGCCGGCATTGCGCGCGCCCAAGACCATCGGGAGGATGCCGTCGACGCGTCGCAATCCACCGTCTAACGCAAGCTCGCCCAGAGCGATGACGCTTTGCAGGGCGAGCCGGTCGACTTGTTCGTCGATCGCGAGCAATCCAAGCGCGATCGCCAGATCGAACGCGGGGCCCTCTTTTCGAACGTCGGCGGGCGAGAGGTTTACCAGCAAGCGGCCCGCCGGGTATGCGAAGCCCGAGTTGCAAATAGCCGCGCGCACGCGCTCGCGCGCCTCGGCCAGCGCGCGGTCGGGGAGGCCGATAATCGTCATGCCGGGCGTCCCGGGCGAGCTATCGGCCTCCACCCGTACCACGTACCCTTCGATGCCGAGCATCGCGGCAGAAAACGCAAGTGAAAGCATATCTGTCGGCCCTCTGCGCGCTGTGACGGGCATCGCAAGTGACGAGCAAGCTTTGGGCCGCGGTGCAGCCGCGAAAAGTCGAGTGGTGCGGAAAAGATGTGAAGGCGCTGGCGGCCTGCGGGAATAGCGAAACGGATGGGTGCGTAGAAAAATAATGGGTTTATACGCGATTAACGCGTAGAATTGTTGACCCATGCGACTGAAAAGGTTAGAATGGTACGCATACTATGCGTAGAGTGTACCTTTGGGAGTTAACCTCCTGGCCGGCCTTCACGTATCGCGCCGAGCACCTCATCGGCCCGCTTGGCGAGGCGCTGATGCGGTTCGGGACGCTTTCCGGGCTTCTTATTCATGCGAACGTGGCCGACAGGGGCGAATCGGAGATCCGGGCACTCGTGGCGGACGTGGTGGACACGTCGGCAATCGAAGGAGAAAAGCTCGACCCGGAAGCCGTCCGCGGTTCGATCGTCCGGCGCTTGTCGCTCGCCGACGGCGGCGTGAGGCGAGCAGACGATCATACCGAGGGCGTGATTGATATAACGATGGACGCGCTCAAATACGAGCGGCCGGTGACGGAACAACGATTGTTCGACTGGCACGAGATGTTGTTCCCTATCGTGCGCGGCCACCGTGCGCTGCGGAACATCGGTCGTTATCGTGATGATGGCGACGGCCCCATGACCGTGCAGACGAGCCGTGGTGCGGGGCGTGAGGCGACGATTCACTATGCGGCGCCGCCTGCGTCTCAGGTACCGGGCGAGATGAAGCCTCTGCTTGACTACATCGAGACCGACACCGGCGAGCATGGGATGATTCGAGCGGCGATCGTGCATTTGTGGTTCTTGCTGATTCACCCGTTTGAGGATGGAAACGGTCGCATCGGCCGCGCGCTCGCGGACCTCATGCTATCTCGAGCGCAGGGGCCGGAGAATCGCTACTGTAGCCTCTCGCGTCAAATCTTGATCGACCAAAAAGCATACTACGAGGCGTTAGAACGAGCGGGCTGCGAGTCGTTCGATGTTACCGAGTGGATCGTGTGGTTTCTGGATTGCTATGCGCGCGCGGCCGAGGCGACGAGTGGCATCGTCAATGACGTGCTGCGAACGACGACATTCTTCGCGAAGTTTGCGGACGTCGCAATGAACGAGCGGCAGCGCAAAATCGTGAAGCGGCTGCTCGGCGGTTTTGATGGCAACTTGAATGCGGAGCGATATGCGCGGATGACGGGCGTGTCGCACGACACGGCGAATCGCGACCTGGCGGATCTTGTGGAGAAGGGTGTATGCGTGCGAGAAGGAGCGTCGAAAAAGACCAACTATCGTCTCAGTGATGCGTAATGGCGTCTGAGGGGTCCCGGGCGCCCTTCATCCCACCTGCGCCCTCGTTGCGCTGCAGTGCATTTCTCGGCTCGTTCTGCTACCGTGGTGGGATGACGACACAGGAACATCTCGAAGCGCTCAAAGCGCAATGCCAAGAGGCAGCCAAGTGGTTTACCTCGCTCACCTCGGCCGGAAAGCCGACCGAGCAAGACGCGTTTAACGCGGCGGTCCTCAAGGCGCTCAAGCACGCCCACGACGCCATCGAAGCGGTCGCAACCGCAAAGGTTTAAGCTCGCTCCTGCTGCGCCGGGCGGGCGCTCGCTCATTTACGAGCGCTTGGAAGGTTCATGCCCGAGGCGGCGGCAAAGGCCACCACGATGCTTGCTCCAATCCTCGAACTCGACCGCTTGCCCGCGTTCTCTCCCGAGCCCCATGCGATTGCCACGGACGGGCGGCAGCTTTGGGTTTCGTCCAAAACGACGCGTCGCATCGACGTGATCGATCGCGATGCGTTCGAAAAAGTCGGCGAGATCGATCCGCCGGGAATGCCGTGGGGAATGGCCTATTGCGACGGCGTGCTGGCGATGACGTGCGGCGAAACGAGCGACGACACGCGGATCATCCGCCGCTATACACGCGAGGGCGGCTTCGCCCCTAACGGCACGCCGTGCCCGGAAGACACCGGCTCTCATCTCGCGTGCTACGAGGGGCAACTCTTGCTGGCGCAATGGTACAACAAACGGCTGCTCTTACTCGACGATGCCGGCGAGGTCGTGCGTCGTTACGACGCGCCCCACGGCATTGCGGGCGTCGGCGTGGTGAACGCGATGGCGTGTGTTCTCGGAACCGATGACGAGGGCGCGGGCGATTACTGGATCACGCGCATCGATCTCGCCGACCCGTCGTCGAGGCCGCAGGACGTCGCGCTCGTGCCGTTTCGGGCTCGTGGTTTAGCCTGGGACGGAAATACCTGGTGGACCAATCATCGCGAGGCCGGCCAAATCGTCGCCTTCGTCCTCCCGAGTTAGGATCGCAGCCGAAACCGGCGCCGCGAAAGGCCTATCATCGGTATACGGCGGGCGACCAAGCTGGCAAGCCCACTGCGGCCCGGACGCCCTCCGCCCTGGGACTCGTCGCTGGCCGAGTCAAGATTCTTGGGATCCACGCGCGACGCGTCTTGTGCCGGGCGCCCACGCCTGCGAGAAGGTAAGGTTCGGTTCGGCTTCTCCACAGATTGCACAAGAGAAATGTCGGTTGCTGTGGACAACGAAGGCGCGCGAACGCCGTTAGCCAACCACCTGCGCTGACCGATTTCTCTCGAAGGAGACCACGCTTGAACCACGCTCGTTCCGCGCTGATCGCTGCCCTGTGCATCGCGGTCTCCGCTTGCTCGAATTCGGGCTCGCAGGCCACATCGTCGTCGGCCGGGGCCAGCCCGGTTGCCATCACCAAAACCATCGGCGTCTCGATCCAGAACCGCGAGGCCCAGTTCTACCAGGACATGGAGGCCGGCATGCGCTCGGAGGCCGCTAAATACGGCTACGCGCTCACGGTCGTCGATGCCAATCGCGACAATAGCGTCCAGCAGAGCCAAGTCGAGGACTTCATCACCAAGAAGGTCGATGCCATCGTCCTTACGCCGTACGATTCCACCGCCATCGGCAGCGCGATCGCCGAGGCCAATCGGGCCAATATCCCCGTCTTCACCGCCGATATCGCCAGCGTGAGCAAACAGGGCCACGTCGTGGCGCATATCGCCAGCGATAATATCCAAGGCGGCATGCAGGCCGGCGACCTCATCTGCCAGGCGGTCGGCAAATCCGGAACCGTGGCAATTATCGACGAACCCGAAGTGACCAGCGTTCAGGACCGCGTCAAGGGCTTCCGCGAAGCCCTCGCTAAGCGCTGCCCCGGCGTGATGATCGTCGCGGACGTCGACGCGGGTGGGCAGCGCGATAAAGCCGCCAGCGACATGGGCGACATTCTGCAGTCGCACAAGCACCTGAGCGGCGTGTTCGGCATCAACGATGATTCCGCGCTGGGAGCGCTCACGGCCGTCAAGGCGGCCGGGCTCACCGGTAAGGTTGCCATCGTCGGTTACGACGCCACGCCCGAAGCGCGTGCCGCCATCAAAGCCGGGCAAATGTATGGCGATGCCATCCAGTATCCGGAGAAGATCGGGGCGATGACGATCGATACGATCCACGATTACTTCGCCGGCAAGAAGGATCCGTATCTGGTGAAGGTCGGCGTGGGTTCGTACACCAAAGCCGACGCGACCAAGGCGCCGTAACCGCTGACTACCCTGGCAACTCCGCTGCTCGAAATGCGCGACATCGGGAAATCTTTTCCCGGTGTCCGCGCGCTTTCGGATGTCTCGCTCACCCTCCACGCGGGTGAAGTGCTCGCATTGGTCGGCGAAAACGGTGCGGGCAAATCGACCCTGATGAAGATCCTGGCCGGAGCGCAGACCGCGGACGAGGGCGAGATCGTCGTGGACGGGCATACCGTTCGCAACGAATCACCGCATGCCGCCGAGGCGGTAGGCATCGGCATGATTTATCAAGAGTTCAATCTCGTACCGCACCTCACGGCGGTGGAGAATATCGTGCTCGGCAACGAGCCCACCCGCGGCGGCCTGCTCGACCCCGCAGCAGCGCGCGCCCGAGCCGCGGGCGTGCTCGACGATCTCGGCATCGAGATTCCGCTCGACGTTCCCACCGCGCGTCTCTCGGTTGGGCAACAGCAGATCGTCGAGATCGCGAAAGTGCTCTCCAAGCACGCGCGCATCATCGTCATGGACGAACCTAGCGCGGCGCTGACCGATCGGGAAGTCGATCGCCTGTTCGCGATCATCGCGAAGCTCAAGGCGGCCGCCGTCGGGGTCATCTACATCTCGCACCGCATGGAGGAACTGCCGCGGATCGCCGATCGTATTACCGTCATGCGCGACGGTCGCGCGATAGAGACGCGCGCGGCAAGCGATTTTCCACCCGGCGACATCGTTCGCGCGATGGTCGGCCGCACGGTCGACGCGCATTATCCCGTCGCGCCGCCGGTTGCGGCCGGCGCTCCGGTCGTGCTCGACGTCCGCGGAATCACGCGCACCGGCGTCATCGACGACGTGAGTTTTAACGTGCGTGCCGGAGAGATCGTCGGCCTGGCGGGCTTGGTGGGCGCCGGCCGTACCGAAATTCTGCGCGCCATCGCCGCCGCCGACATCGTGCAAAGCGGCAGCATCGCCATCGACGGCATGCCCCAGCGGTTGCGAACGCCGGGTGAAGGCATAGCGGCCGGCATCGCCTTTATCACCGAAGACCGCAAAGGCCAGGGCCTGGTTCTCGGCATGACGGTGCGCGAAAACATTTCGCTCGCGCACCTCGCGCAATTCATCAATCGCGAATTGCTGATCGATCGCACGCGCGAGAGCGCCGTCGCAGAGCAGAAAATCGAAGAATTACGCATCCGAGTAACCGGCCCCGAACAACCGGTTCGCACGCTCTCGGGCGGCAACCAGCAGAAGGTCGTTCTTGCGAAGTGGCTGCTCGGAACGGCGCGCGTCTTCTTGTTCGACGAACCGACCCGCGGCATCGATATCGGCGCCAAGGCCGAAATCTATGCACTCATCCTCACCCTCGCACAACAGGGAGCTGCCATCGTCATGGTATCGAGCGAGTTACCCGAAGTTTTGGGATTATCGCACCGCGTTCTGGCCATTCGCGAAGGCCGAATCGCGGCCGAATTCTCGCGCGAACAGGCCACGCCGGCCGCCGTTATCGCCGCCGCGACGGGGGCCGCGCGATGACCTTAGCGTTGCGAAATTATTGGGTGCGTATCGTCGCCGCGCTCGCGGTATTGACCGTTCTCGTCATCGTGGTAAACGTCGCCGCGCACGGCACGTTTCTGCAGCCGAGCAACATCGTGCGCGTCCTGCGCCAAATCACCTACAACTGTATTCTCGGCATCGGCCAAACGTTCGTCATTATCACGGCCGGTATCGATCTCTCGATCGGTTCGCTCGTCTCGCTCACGGGCGTCGTCATGGCGATCGTCGCCAATAGCCTGCACATCGGCGGCATCCCGCTCCTAGCCGTCACGTTACTGGCCGGCCTCGCGGTGGGAGCGGCGGCAGGCTACGTCAACGCGGTCCCGGTCGTCAAACTCAACTTGCCGCCGTTCATCACCACCTTCGCGATGCTCGAGGTGACCCTCGGGCTTTCATACATTATCTCGCACGGCCGGCCGGTTGCGCTAACCAACGCCGACGCGTTCGCCGGCGTCGGGTACGGCTCGTTTCTCGGCCCGCTTACTAAAGCGCTCCACCTGCCCAGCATTCCAACGCCGGTTATTTGGATGATCGTCGTCATCGCGATTTTCACGGTCATCCTCACGCGCACGAGATTCGGACGGTACGTTTTCGCCATCGGCGGCAACGAAGAAGCCGCGCGCCTGGCCGGCGTGAACACCGCTCGCATCAAAACGCTCGTCTACGTAATCAGCGGCATGTGCGCCGCCATCGTCGGCTTTCTCTATATGGCGCTGTTTGGATCCGGCTCGCCGCAAACCGGCACCGGCGACGAACTGCTCGAAGCGATCGCCGCGGTCGTCGTGGGCGGCACGAGCCTCATGGGCGGCCAAGGCAGCATCATCGGCACCTTCTTCGGGGCGCTGCTCATCGGCTTGCTCTACAACGCGATGAACCTGCTCAACATCGATTCGTATTTACAAAAAGTCGTCTTGGGCGCGGTGATCTTGCTTGCCGTCATCCTCGACGAATTACGCAAGCGGTATCTTTCGAAGGCTTAAACGCGCGTTGGTGTAGCGAGCCACGACGGGCCTGTGGCGCGATCGGGGGCGTGCAGCTTTTTCGACCTGGCCAGGATGGCCACTTCAAAACTTTGTTTTGTCGAAAAAGTGCTCGAGCTATAAAATTTCATGGATGAAATTTTATGGCGTCCCCCGATCGCACTATAGGCCCGTCGTGGCTCGCTACACCAACGTTCTCGACCCGCCAATAAAAGCATAACGAGCGTCTTTTCAAACGCTCGTTATCGCGGTTGGCCATACGCGCCGGCGCGCCTGGGATTTTAGAAGGGGAAGTCGTTTGCCGTTAGGCCCGGGTTGAAGTTCCAGTTGAGGAACGATTGATCTAGCACGACTTGCGAACCGGAGTAGAGGATCTCGCGCAGCGGGAAGTGCGTTACCTGCGAGAGGTAGACGACTTGCTCGGAGATGCCGTCGTTGGTTGCGGGGTTTGCGACGACGAGTTGGACGCGATCGGTGGGTACGCCGTCGATCTTACCGCCGGGGGCTTGCGAGAGCTTCCCGGGGATGCTGGTGTACTTCGCGATGATGTTCTGTGGGAGGCCGTCGGGGATCGTGTAGCCGCGCAGCGAGACGGCGCGTGCGTCGTGGAGGCTGATTTTAAGATGAATGCCGGAGAGAAAACCGCCTTGATGGCCGCTGACTTGGTCGCCGCCGGCCCATACCGCGCCGGAGCCCTTGCCGTCGCCGGATTCGATCAGCGTCTTGGCAAAGTGCGGCTTCATGAACGAATAGTCGTAGAGCCGGTCTTGCACCGAGGAGCCTTTGGTTTCGTGGGCGCGGAGCTTGTACGTGAATTGGCTCGTCTTCGCGAAGGCCGCATCGAAGGCGGCGATTGCGGGTGTGGAGTTTGCGGCCATGGCGAGATGCGGGGCCACGAGTAGCGAGGCGACCGCCGCTGCCAGGATGAGGGCGGGCGAGCGTTTGAGCATAGTTCTCTCCTGTAGCTAGTACGAGCGCACGCGCGCTCTAAGAACGAGTCTCTCCGGTGGGCTGAAGCGTTTCGTCGATGAGTAAGGTTCCGTGCTTGCCTTCAACGCCGATGAGTACATCGCATTTTGCATCGGCTGCGACTTCTTCGATCGCGCGGCCTAAGGGAGCGCCGCTGTACTTACCTTCGCGGAACGAGCCTAAGATGATGAGATTTGCCTTCTCTCGCTTGGCGATGTCGAGTACGGCCTGTTTGGTCGAGCGGGCCTTGATCGTCTCCGTCCTTAGCGTAACGTCACTATTGAGAGCAATCGTTTCCGCCGCGCCCAAAGCATCCATGGCGGCGCGCTCTTCGAGCGGCATCTCGGCGTCCGGGGGGAGCGTGTAGGGGACTTCGATCACGTAGATGGCCAGCAGCTCGGATTTCTCGCCGCGCGCCAGTTTGGCCGCCAGCGCCATCATGTGCCCCGAGAGAATCTCCGGAGAGAACACGACGATGATGCTGCCCACCATGCGTTCGAGTTCGTTCTCGGCCTCTTGCGCGAGTTTTTGCACGAACGAAGCCGGCGGGTGCAGCATCCACCACAACGTCGCCCCGATCGAGCCGGCGATGAACGCCGCGATAACGGCGCCGACGACAGTGAGTTGCACGTGGAATTCGGTGGGCGGCGCGATCACGTGGAACCTCTGCGTATTCGCATGATGAGGGAGAGCCGGTGGGTGCCTAAGGCCACCATGGCGATGCCTAAAACCAAGCCGGGCAGGATCTCAAAATGCACCCCTTGGCCGAGCATACGCACGATGACCACCGCGCCGATCAGGGCGATCGCTGCTGCCAAAACGGCCCGTAGGATCAGCATCTGTTAGGCCGTCGCCTCCGTCGCGAGGCGCTCGTCGTGCGCCTTGAGATTGGCAAGATATTCGTCCATCAACTCGAGCTCGCCGGCGCTGCGCAGGATCTCGATTTGTTGCTTGCGCCAGTCTTGCTTGTGCGAGCGTAAGATCGGGAGTTTACGGCCGCGGCGATAGAACAGGTAGAATATTAGCCCGAAGATCAGCCACAGCGGGCCGGCGATGCGCCCGATGGGATGGGTGAACAGGGTGAAGACCAGGATCGACCCGATGCCCAGAAAGCCGAGCACCGCGATGATCGGGAATTCCGCACGCTCGCCGTTTACTCGTACCGGAATATTGAACGGAATCTTGAATTTGCGCGGGCTCAACGGGTCGTGCAAGCGCAGAGCGATCAGCGCGATAAAGACGAACGAGTAACTGGTTGCAGCGCCGAACGCGTAGAGATCGGCGAGGAAATCCAGGCCGCTTTCCCCCCGAAAGAGGCGGGCATAGACTGCATTGGCGTTTGGATCCAGCGACGGCAGCGCTGCGAAAATCAGCTCGACGATCGCGACGCCGCAGAAGGTCGCGATCGAAATAACCGGCGTCCGATACTTGGCGTGGACGCGTTGGAAGATGGAGGGCAAGAGATTGCCCCTCGACATCGCATAGGCGATGCGCGAGCTGCCGAACACGCCCGAATTTGAAGAGATCAAGAGTAAGATCGCCCCTAACACCGGGACGTAAAATGCCGCCAGCGCCCCGAAATACGGAATCTGCTGGGCGAGCAGCGCCACGGCTTTACCTTGGTTGTCGGGGTTATTCGGGAATATCTCCCAGAATTGCATCTGGTGACCGTGGGCATCGAGGATGGGGTGCCACGTATGCATGCCCAACGCGAGGTTGGAATACGAGAGTGCGAAGATCAAAATCGTGAGGATGAGCGCGACCGAGGTGCGCGGCACGACCGACGCCGGGCGCTGCGTTTCTTGGGCGGCCTGCGAGATCGATTCGAGCCCTACGAACGAAATGATTGCAAGCGAGATGCCCAGCATCAATTGGTAAGGCGAGGGCCAGTGCATCTGCATGTTGTGTATCAACAGTTCGGGCCGGAACGTGAAGAGGAAGCCGAAGCAGAGGATGCAGCACTCGCTCACGACGTCGAGTGCGGAGACGAACCCGTTGAACGCGGTGCTTTCGCGCACGCCCACGATGTTGAGCACGCATAGGCCCACGATCAGCCCCAGCGTGACCAGGAAGTGGACCCAGGGGTGGACGGAGGCAACCAGGACCGGCGCCAATTGGCTGCTGTAATCGACGCACGTCCAGGCGAACAGCGTGACATCGATGGTGAAATCGAGCAGTACGGCCCAGCCCGCCATGAATCCGAATACATCGCCGAGCCCGCGCTGGACGAAGTACTGGCCGCCCCCGGCCACCGGGTAGGTGGCGGCCAGTTCGGTGTAGGCCAGCCCGATGCAAACGTACACGATTCCGGCGAAAAGAAATGCAACGTTCGACGCTCCGGCTGCCGCGGCGAGCACCAAGCCCAGGCCGACAAAGATGTCGGCCCCGACATCGGAGTAGCCCCATGCGAAGGAGCCCCAAGGCGTGACGGAGCGACGTAGCTCCGGCTTGTTATCAGTCGGCATGTGGCTTTAAAAAATAATTCCGATGGCGGTGCGTTCTAGGGCATTGATCGTGTATTCGGCATGCGCGTACTGTTCGTGTAGGCCGAAATCGTGAAAGATCCGTAAGGCTTCGTTGAGGCGGTTGACCCCGTCGCGCAGCTCGTTGCGCTCGCGCTGTCCGTCGGCCGCCTTTTGGAGAACCATCGTGGCGTACTTGAGAGCGGTTTTGGCGTACTCCACGTCGTTGTTGATCGCGGCGAGTTCGTGCATGGCCGCGAGATACGCGTCGCGCGCTTCGTCGTAGTTGCGACGTCGCGTCGCGATCATGCCTTTGAGCACGTTCTCCAAGGCGTCGTTGCGATTGCGCGAGGATGCCAGTGCCCGGTCGAGGGCTTGGCGGAGCGACGGGTCGGTGCTGGCGCCGCCCGCCGCCGGCGTGAACGTGCGTAGTGGGCGGGGCGGCTCGTTTAAGGGTGCCGGGGTCGCAGGCAGCGGGCCGAGCAGCGTTTCGATCTCGATTAAAAATTCGCGAGCGGTTTGGTAGCGCCGTCCGGGGTCTTTTTCGATCGCGCGCATGATCACGCTTTCGAGGACTTCGGGAATATTACGGTTGATCTCGCGCGGAGATGTGGGTAGATCGTGAACGTGCGAGTACATCGTCGCGACGATGTCGTCGCGGTCGTTGCGGAACGGCAGCGTACCGGTAAAAATCTCGTACATCAAGATGCCGACCGAGTAGAGATCGCTGCGCACGTCGGCAGGTTTGCTGAGGAATCGCTCGGGTGCCAGGTAAGAAATGGTGCCGACGATCTGCCCCGTCCGCGTCGTTTGCGTCACCTCGCTCGCACGGCGCGCCAGCCCGAAGTCGGTGAGCTTCACGTGGCGGCCTTCGTCGACCGTCATGACGTTCGCCGGCTTGATGTCGCGGTGAATGATTCCCTGCGAGTTCGCGTAGTCCAGCCCTTCCAGAATCTCGTACATATAGCCCAGAGCCTGCTTGTAGCCGAGCTCGCCGCCCTCAAGTGCCGAGAGCGTTTTACCGCGCACGAGCTCCATCACGATGTAGGAGAAGCCGTGGTCCTCTCCGGCATCGTAGACGGCGACGATGCGGGGGTGGTTGAGGCGCGCCATCGCACGGGCTTCCAAAAGTAAGCGCGCGTTGGTCTCATCGGAGCGCTCGATCAGCACTTTTACCGCGACATCCCGGCCCAGCGTCTGGTCTTGAGCCCGGTAGGTGTCGGCCGTGCCGCCACGCCCGATCAACTCGGCGATGTCGTAACGCCCGCCGAGGGTCCGTCCTTGGAGTGATTCCACTATGCCTTGTTCACCATCCTAGAAGGCGTTTCGATGCAACTGTGGCCGATTACCGTCTAGTGCCACGACATCGAAGCGAAACCTCGCCGCGGGCGCGACGATTTGGGCGTAATCGGCAGCCGCCCGGCGCAGCCGCTTGCGCTTGGGGCCATCGACCCCACGGAGTGCCGGCCCAAAGGCAGGCCCGCTACGTTGCTTGACCTCGACAAACACCAACGTTCGCCCATCCAGGCAGACGACGTCGATCTCGCCCCCGGGCACGCGGACGTTGCGTTCCAGGATGCGGTAGCCGGCGGCCTCGAGCAGGGCCACCGCCCGGTCCTCTCCGTCCCGGCCCTTAGAAGAAGTCGAGTTGGGCATCTTTGACCCGCGTGAACCCGATTCGGTGATGGACGCACGGCCCGTAGATCCGCAGCGCCTCGATGTGCTGCGGCGTTGCGTATCCCTTGTGGGTCGCAAAGCCGTAGCGCGGGTCCTCGCGGTCGAGCTCTTGCATAAGCGCGTCGCGGAAGACTTTGGCCACGATCGATGCGGCGGAGATCACCGCGCAGATCGCGTCCCCTTTAATCAGGGGCTCTTGGGGGCCCGGGTACGATTTAATGCGCACCGCGTCGGTGAAGAGGTACTCCGGCGCTTCGCACGGCAGGGCGGCTATCGCCCGCTCCATGGCCAAGACGCTGGCCCAGTAGATATTGAGACGGTCGATCTCCGCGACCGTCGCTATGCCGATGGCCCAGCCGGTCGCGCGTTCGCGTACTTGATGCGCGATCGAATCGCGCATCTCCGGGCGAACCTTCTTTGAATCGTTGAGGCCGTGAATCATCAGCGGCTCGCGGGTGACGACGCAGGCCGCCACGACCGGCCCCGCCAACGGGCCGCGGCCGACTTCGTCGATGCCGCCGACGAGCTGAAAGCCGCGCTCGCGCACCGCACGTTCGTACCGATGCAACCGGTGTAATCGTCGCCGTTCGCGCTCGTACGCGCTGCGCTCTTTACGTTGTTGCGGGGTCATCGGGTGCTTCTAAGGAGATGCGTCCGAACACGCCGTCGTTGAACGCGCTGATGTAGGATTGCGCGGCGTTGTGATAATCGATCTCGCCGCCTTTGCGCGCGAAGCCGCGCGCGGAAGCGAACGTTTCGAGATCCGGAACGCGGGTGCGACCGTGCGTGGCATCGGTCAGCCAGCGATGAAAATTGATAGCGACTTCCTCGGGATCGTAGCGTTCGCGTGGGACCGCGCCCACCATTGCGAGCTTCCATTGGGCTTCTCTGGTTGCGATTTTCGGCACGAGAATGCCTGGCGTATCCATCACTTCCAGGCCCGGCCCTAAGCGGAACCACTGTAATTGGCGCGTGACGCCCGCTCGGTCTTCTGTGCGAGCGGCCGACCTTCGCAAGAGCCCGTTGATAATCGACGATTTTCCCGAATTGGGAAGGCCGACGACGATCGCGCGCGAGATTCCGCGCCCGGTTGCCATGCGCTTCATCACCGCGATCGCTCGCGTGAGGCTCTGCTGGTCGCGGCCGGTTGTCGCCAACGCTTCGCGCCCGATCGATGCGAAGTGCGCGAGCCAGTTCTTGGTCGTCGACGGGTTTGCGAGATCGTCGCGATTGAGGATGACGATGCGGTCGCGGTTCTTGGCAAGCGTATCCAGCGTCGGGTTTGCGCCGCTGACCGGCACGCGAGCATCGATCACCTCGATGACGATATCGATCAGCTTGAGGTATTCGCCGATCCTGCGCATCGCCCGGACCATATGGCCGGGATACCACTGGACGACCTTATCGAGATTGTCGCTCACGGCTACAACGCGCCGATATCGTGAATCGGCCACACGCCCGCGATCGCGCGACCGATAATCAGCCGCTCGCTAACGGGGCCGAAGACGCGTGAGTCCTCGCTGTTGGCGCGATTATCGCCCAGTACGAAGACGGCGCCGGGCGGTACGGTGACCTCCGGGAAACTGCGCGTGTCGGTGAAACGGATGTACGGTTCCGCCAGCGGCACGCCGTTCAGGAATACCGTACCGCGTTCGATTCGCACCCGGTCGCCGGGCAGCCCGATGACGCGCTTGATGAAGATTTCGGGCGGGTCGCCGTCGTGACGGAAGGCGACGATATCGCCGCGATGCGGGGGCGCTAGGCGATATGCGATCGTGTTGATGAGCACGTATTCGCCCGAGACGATATGCGGCTCCATCGAAAGCCCCGAGACTTGCGGCATTCGGATGAAGAATGCCGCAATCAGGAGAGCGAGAATTACCAACTGCAACGCGAGGCTCGCAAGCGAGCGCCAATGCAAGAGCCGAGTCACGTCGCGTGGTGTTCGGTCTAACGCGAGAGAATCTTTGCCTGCGAGATCGGCCAGAAGATCAAGAATGCGCGCCCGGTGAAACCGGCGGGTTTGCCCGCTCTCGGCCCGGTCGCGAACGTGCCGCCGGCTTGCGCGAATCCCCAGATGTGCGAATCTTCCGAATCGTTCCGATTATCGCCCATCATGAAGTAGCAATTGGGTGGGATCCGGTCGGGTGCGGTCCAGGCCGACTTGGGGGGAATATTTGCAACCGACGGGTCGAGCGGCTGTCCGTCGACGTAGATGCCGTAATTCTTGATCTCAAGTTCGTAATCCGGACGTTGCGCGATGTACGGCTCGACCAGTGCCTTGCCGTTGAGGTAGACGATGCCGCCCTCGATACGCATCGTGTCGCCGGGGCGCCCGATAATGCGCTTGATAAAATCGTCAGGCGTCGGAATCGGCGGCGGAAAAACGACGATGTCGCCCTCGTTCGGTTTGTGGAACCGATACTCGAACTTGTCGACCAAGAGCACGTCGTGGACTTCCAACGTAGGCACCATCGATGCCGAAGGAATGTAGTAGGTACGGGCGACGAACGTGATCAGTATCCACGCGGCGAGCCCGGCAACGATGAACGGGTCGAGATATTCGCGCGCGATCGCGGTAGTTCGTCCGCTGGAGCTCGCTACGACGGGGCGTAACGATAGCACGATGCGTACGGCGGCGATAATGGCTACGAGCGTAAGGAGTTGAAGTGGAGTCATCTTCTCTCGTGAATCAGTGAAGGATGCGAATGCGGTCGAAGGGCCAAAAAATCATGATTGCGCGTCCGGCGAATCCCGCGACCGTCTTACTATGCGCGAGCGGTCCGGCAGCGAAGTGTCCGTGAAGTTGCGCGAAGCCCCAGACGTGGGAATCTTCGGAGTAGTTGCGATTATCGCCGAGCATGAAAACGAAGCCCCGGGGTATACGATCCGGCGCCTGCCACATCGACCTGGGGGGGATATTCGCCGTCGCGGGGCCGAGAGGCTGCCCGTTCACGTAGATCGTGTAGCCGGCGATCTTTAGGTCGTAATTCGGGGGCTGGTTTTCGTAGGGTTCCTTCAGCGCCGTGCCGTTTCGATAGACCACGCCGCCGGCGATCCGAATCGTGTCGCCGGCCACGCCGATGACGCGCTTGATGAATTCGTCACCGCCCGACCGGACCGGCGGGGTGAAGACGGCGATGTCGCCGGGGCGGGGCGCATGCAGATGGTAGTCGAGCTCGTTGACCAGCAGCATGTCGCTCACTTGCAACGTCGGAACCATCGAAATCGACGGAATATAGAAGGTTCGGATGACGAAGGTCGTCAGAAACAGCGCGCCCAGGCCCGCGACGATGAAGGCATCGAGATACTCGCGGACGACAAGAGCGGCCGACGACTGATCGTCGTCGGCCGCCTTGGTGAAGAATCCGAGGGCGATTCGGGCGATCGCAAAGACCAGGATCAGCCCGAGTAGCTCAAGCGGGGTCAGGCTACTTCGTCGCCTTCTTTTCTTTGATGCGGGCGGCCTTACCGATCTTGTCCGAGAGGTAGTAGAGGCGGCTGCGGCGGACGATGCCGCGCTTGCTCACTTCGATTTTCTCGACGCGTGGGCTGTGCAAGAGGAACGTCTTCTCGACGCCGACGCCGTGAGCGACGCGGCGTACGGTTACGGCCGAATGAGAGCCGCCGCCCGTGCGAACGGTCACCACGCCTTCGAACATTTGGACGCGCTCTTTGCCGCCTTCGACGACCTTGGAATAGACCTTCACGGTATCGCCGGAGCGGAACTCCGGGATGCTCGCCTTGAGCTGCTCGCTGTTGAGGACATCGATGACGTTCATGTTTGCTTTTCTCTAAAGAGCGGACGAACGAATAGCCGGGGCAGACCCCAGCACAACTTCGGCATAATACCACGGGCAGCTTCGCCCCCGCAAGCGACTCCTGTCACTCCGCGCTCTCGCGCGGCTCCAAGAGATCCTTGCGGCGGGCGATCGTGCGGGCCCGCGACTGCTCGCGGCGCCATTCTGCGATTTTGGCATGATTGCCCGATAGGAGCACCTCGGGAACGTCCACCCCTCGAAACGAGGCGGGCCGGGTAAAGCTCGGGTGGTCGAGCAGGCCGGCGGAGAACGAGTCATCGCGGGCGGAATCGGGGTGGATCGCGCCTTCGAGCAAGCGAACGGTGGCGTCCATCACGCACAGGGCCGGTAACTCGCCCCCCGTGAGGACAAAATCGCCGAGCGAGACCTCCTCGATCGGGTAGAGGCGGCCGAGCCGGTCGTCGATGCCCTCGTAGTGCCCGCAGACGAGCACCAGCCGGTCGAGTTGCGTGAGTTCGCGGGCGCGAGCTTGGGTGAAGCGGTCGCCGCTGGGGCTGGGCACGAGGATTGCGCGCCGCTCGCCGGGCGGTGCCTGGGAGAGGATCTCGTCGAGCACCCGGGCCACCGGCTCGATGCGCATCACCATGCCGGCCCCGCCGCCGAAGGGGATGTCGTCGGCGCGCTCGCTGCCGTGCAGCGCATCCAGCAAGTGATGGTAGCGAACCTCGACGAGCCCCGCCTCCACGGCGCGTCCCACGATCGAGAGCCCGACGAAGGGAGCGAACACTTCGGGAAAGAGCGTGAGGACGTCGATCGTGAACATAGGGTGATCGTGTTCAAGCTCTTTCGACGATTCGCTTCCAAATCGCCCGCGTCTCCGCGAGAGGCGGCGTTGCGCGCGCTCGAGCGCGGCGACTTTGCCGAAGCGGAGCGCGCGCTCGGAGCGCTGCTCGAGCACCTCGGACTGCCGCCCGGCGAGCGAGCGTTTCTGCTGAACAAGCGCGGCGTCGCCCTCGTTTCGCTCGGCGAACGCGAGCGAGCTCGCGAGCATTTCGAAGCGGCGCTCGAAGTTTCACCTCGTCTCCCCTCGGCCTTGACGAATTTGGGAAACCTTGCGCTGGAGCGCGGCGATATCGAGCAAGCCGTGCCCTACTACGAAGCCGCCATTGCAAGCGACGAGAATTTCGCGCTCGCGCACCTGAATCTCTCGACCGCATATCGGCAGCAGGGGCGCCTGGACGATGCCGTTCGATCGCTGCGCAAGGCGCAGCGGCTGGAGGGGCGATTCACTTGGAAGCCAAGCAAACGCCCATGAACGACCAGACCGAGCAGGTGTATTTATCCGAAGCGTTGCTCGGTGTCATGCGCGTGGCCGCTGCCATCGCGCTGCGTTTGGGCGAGTCGTTCATCACGACGCGCATGTTGCTACTGGCGCTGTTGGAAGATCCGCAGATCGGCCCCGCGCTCGCGGGCGTGTTGCCGAAAGAGCGCCTCGAGGCGCTGCCGCCGCCGGAGGGCCCGAAGTACGTCGCCGGACGCCTTCCCGAGCCGCCCGCGCAGATTGCCGAACGCGCGGCGATGCAACGCTACGATACGCTGGCCTTCAAAGTGCCGGATGGCACGCAGAGCGTCTGGCTCAGTCGCGAAGCGCTCATCGTCTTTCAAGAAGGCGCGCAGCGCGCCGAAGGGCACTATCTGCCGAAACATCTAGCTTTCGGCATCGCGGCGCAAGCCGTGCGTACGCCGGGCGTGCTGGCATCGCTCCACGTCTCTCCCGGCGCGATCAACGACGCTCTCTTCAAGCTGTAGTACGCCGCGCGGAACTATTTGTTCGAAACGGCGTCGGCTACCGTGAGTTCTTGGAGATACTCGAATAGCTGCGGAAGCGTGATCTTCTCCAAGCCGGTTTGCCGCTTGAGGTGGTTTTCGTCTTCGCCTTCATCGCGAATGTAGCATCGCGTTTCGACGCCGCCCTCGCTCTCGCTGATGAACGAGACGGCGAACCCGCGGCCGGGGAGTTCGTCGTAGATGCGCATCGTCTGCGGATTGATAATTTCGATCGAGTGCGCCGTGCTGTGCGCGTCGAAGAGCAGAATCTTAAGGTGTTCGTAATTCGTCACCTCGATGTGCCCGACGATGAAGAGGTTTTTCGCGGAGAAAAACTCATGCCCGCGCTTGCTGCGGCTCGAGACTTCATAAAAGACGCGATGCGCGATGAAGCGGCCCAAGATCTTGCGAAGCGTAGCGAGGGAAGCGAGCGTTTCAGTGCGATTTCCTCGCGTGTAGATGATCTTCACGGGTGGATGTGAGAGCTTGCACGGGTGTTGGAGGAGGCCCTGCAGAATGGTAGGGCCGCATGTTTTCCGTCCCCGATATCATGGTCGTCTCGGTCCTGGCGCTCTTGCTTTTTGGGCCGGATCAACTCCCTAAAATGATGCGCCAGGCCGGCCGCCTGATGCGCGAGGTCCAGAGCACCTCTGCGGCGTTCGTCGCCGAGATGGAGCGTGCCGCCGACGTCTCCGACCCGATCCACGAGACGTACCGGCCGCCGGCTTCCCTGGTTCCCTCGATCGAGCAGTCTGAAGAGCACGCCGAGCTCCCGGCCGGCGAGGGCGCGGGAGAGGTCGGCGCCCTGGACCATGTGGAGATACCGGCATCCCCCGAGCATGCGGATCTAGCCCCGGCTGCCGAGCATCCTCCACGATTGTAACGGCCTGAACGGTGCTATGAACCGCGGCACATTCTTGGCTCTTACGGCCGGCCTTGTCGGGGGTACGCTCGCCGACTCCCCCATCGAGGCCCCAGGCGGCCGGACGTACTTTCAGGCCTTCCGCACCGCACCGTTTCCGGATCGGAGCCGCGCCGGTGGGTATACGTACGATGGGAAGCACTATGGTTTCGCCTCGCATTACGACGACTCCACGGTCGGCATCTTCGTGCCGGACGGCATCTCGCCGGTCGGCGATCGCCTCTCGTACATCGTGCATTTTTACGGATGGAACAACGACGTGCGTAACGTGCTTGCGCGATACCGGCTGCGCGAGCAGTTAGTGCGCAGCGGGCGCAATGCGATTCTCATCGTGCCGCAGGGCCCGAAGGACGCGCCCGACTCCGGCGATGGGAAACTGGAGTTGGCAAAAGACGGGTTCCGCGACTTCATGAATGACGTGTCGGGCTGGCTGTACGCGCAAGGCATCGTGCCGAGCGGAGGCATCGGCCGGATCGTCTTGAGCGCGCACAGCGGCGGTTATGGCGGGGCGGGCGGCGTGCTCGCGCGTGGCGGCATGAACGAGTACGTCTCCGACGTGCTGCTGTTCGATGCCGCATATGGATACTATCGGGCATTTGCAGATTGGACGGGCGCTTCGCCGGATCATCACCTGCTCAGTCTCTTCATCGCCGATACCAGCACGGGCAACGCCGCGCTCATGGCAATGGTGCAACGCTTGCGACCGAACATCTACGTTCGTCTAGCCGACACTATGACGCTGGCGGAACTGCAGACCCGCGCGCCGACGTTTGCGCTGACCACCGACGTCGCTCACGACGACCTGCTGCAACACGACCGCTGGTACGCCCTGTTCCTTCAGGCAACCCAGCTACCCGCGCGGCCGGGTAAGCTTCCAGAATTGCAATCCCATCGGTAGGGCGGCCGGAGCATCGGGGTCTAACTCGTATCCCGTGAGATGCGAAGGCACGACGGCGCCGAGGCGGTTCGAGAACAGATAGAGCGCCGGCAAATCCCGCGCTGCGAGCTGCTGATAGCGGTCCAGATCCGTACGCGAGGCAGGTAGGCTCGGCGCGGTTCGGGCGGATTCGATCGCAGCATCAACCCGCGCGTTGCGGTAAAAACCGAAATTATAACCGCCGTTCGCGCGCGTCTGCGCGGAGTCGTACCATTTGTAATCGTCCGGGTACGGGCTTAGGATATTCCCCCGCAGCGCCAGCTGAAAACGGCTGGCGTTAACGTCGCTAAAAAATGTCTGCAGTTCTTCGTTTTCGAGCCGGCAGTCGACGCCGACGGCTTTAAAGTTCGCTTGTATGAGTTCTGCGACGTCGTTCGCTACGGCGTCTGTCGCTCCGCCCGTTTTCAGGGTGATGCGCAGTACCCGGCCGTCTTTCATACGAACGTCGCCGTGCATACGCCAGCCGGCCGCGTCCAAGAGCGCCCGCGCTTTTTGCGGGTCGTAGGAATAGCGGGGCAGCGCCTTATCGTAATAAGGGGAAAACGTTGGAATGGGTCCGTTCAAAACATCCGCCTGCCCGCTCATAATGTGCGTGACGATGAAAGAGCGGTCGATCGCGTACATCATGGCGCGTTTGATGCGCGGGTCGCGAATCCATGAAATCGCCGGATCGCGATAGTTTGGGAGAAGGATAAACGTGACGTTCCACGGCCAACTGATGAAGCGGTGATTCCCGGGCAGGCGGTCGCGAACGCGCCAGAGATTTGGCGGTATGTCCGTAACGTCAACTTCTCCGGCTGCGACCGCGGCGAAAAGTGAATCTTGCTCGGGATAGACGCGAAAAACCATCTCTTGTATGTATGGTTTGGGGCCCCAATACGATGGATTGGGCGCGAGAATCAGGTATGCATCGGGAACGTTACGAACGATGCGCCACGGTCCGCTCACCACGGGGTGCTGCGAAAATGCAGTGTCGGTGTTAACGAAGGCCGCTTCCCGCTGCGTGTCCGGGGGATAGCGGCCCAAAAGGCGCTCGGGTAGCGGCTTGATCTCTCCCAGTGCATTGACGAGAAATGGCGGCGACGGGCGCGCGAGGCGTACCTCCACCGTGTGCCTACCGATCGCGAGAACCGAGCGCATCAGCGCAAAATCCGCGGAAACTCCGTGTAGGAGCCCGGGATTCGTTCCTAGCCGTATCGTAAAGGCCACGTCCTTCGCGGTGAGCGGCGTTCCATCCGACCATCGCACTCCGTGCCGGAGGTGCAGAACGTAGCGCGTGCCGCCGTCGGAGACATCGACGCGGTACGCTAAACTCGTCCGCCAACTCGGCAGAAGGTTCGGCCCGATGTCGATCAACGGCGTGTAAATCAAGTCCTCCGCCATCGTCGCGGCCGAGCCTATCGTCGCGAACGGGTCGAAACCGTCGGGCCCCGCTATCCACGCACAGATAACCGCATTCGGATTGCGCGTTTCCGCCGTTCTCGCGCCGCACGAACACGCGACCAGCAGCGCGAAGGTCGCGAGCATCCGTCGCAGGATCATCACGTCGAACCAACCGCGTCGTTGCTGCGTTCGCGCACTGCGTCTCCCACGAAATTGAGCGCCGTGACGGTGAGCAATATGGCCAGGCCTGGCGGCAGAATGAGCCAGTAGGCGCGCGCAAAGATGTAGCTCTGAGCGCCGGATAGCAAGTTTCCCCACGAAGGCGTAGGCGCTCGTACGCCGATACCGAGATACGAGAGCGCGGTCTCGGCAAGCATTGCGCCGGCGACCATGAACGTGGTGGTCGTCGCGATCGTCCCGAACGCGTTCGGGACGAGGTGGCGAAAAATGATCCGGGCATCGGTCGCGCCCATCGATCGCGCGGCCTCCACGTAGGGGCGTTCCTTAAGCGACAGAATGTCGCCGCGAACCAGACGCGCCGGTCCCAACCACGAGGTTACGCCGATAACGAGCATGAGGGTAACGATGTTGCCGTGAAACATTGCGGCGAGAAAGAGGAGTAGGAAGAGCGTCGGGACGCTCATGAAGACATCGACTGCGCGCATCAGGAGCGCGTCGATCCAGCCGCCGTAGTACCCGCAGAAGGCGCCGTAAACGCTACCTATGATCATGGCGACGGTCGCAGCGACGGCTCCGACCGCGATCGTCACGCGACCGCCCACCAAAACGCGAAGCAGTTCGTCTCGCCCCAAGTCATCCGTACCCAGCCAGTGCCGCGCGCTCGGCGGCGCAAACGCCGCGGCTACATCGGTTGCGTTGGGGTTCGCATGGATCGCGAACGGGCCCAGCGCGCACGTCAGCGCGACGAACACAAGCCAGAGGAGGCTCGCGGTCGCAACCCCGCCGAATCGTCTTCCGCGCCTACGCGGAAGGGCGGCTTCCTCGACTGCCGGCGTTAGCGATGCGTCAATCATAGCGCACGCGTGGATCCACAACCGCATACAAAATATCGGCGAGCAGGTTTCCGAGCACGACGAGAACGCCGGTGATCACGGTCATGCCGAGCAGCGTCGCATAGTCCCGATCAACGGCGGACTGCCAGAAAAGCTGTCCCATACCGGGATAGGCAAAAATCTGCTCGGTGATAACCGCACCGCCGAAGAGCGCAGGGACGGTCGCCCCCAAGAGCGTGATGAACGGAATAAGCGCGTTGCGCAAGACATGATGAAAGAGGACGGCACGCATTCCGAGCCCCTTTGCCCGCGCCGTTCGCGCGTAATCCTCGCCCAATTGCTCGGCCATGCTTCCTCGAATATAGCGGCTCCAACCGGCGAGCGAGACGATTGCCAGAGTCGTTGTCGGCAAAATGAGATGCGCGATACGAGAGGGCCAGTCGAAACCGGCGGTATCTATGGTCTGTAGCCCGCCGACGGGCAGCCAACGAAGTTGTACGGCAAAGATCGCGATGAGGATCGTTCCGAACCAGAACGTCGGCATCGACCACGCCAGAAAGACGACTACGCTTGCGATGCGGTCCAACGTGGAATTTCGCCGGTAGGCCTGCCATACGCCGAGCGGTACGGCCAGCAGTACGGAAATCAACAACGCGGAACCCATCAGTAGGGTCGTTTGCGGTAAGCGTTCCTCGATCAGCGAAACGACCGTCGCCTGCCGGGAGTACGAGAAGCCGAGGTTTCCATGCGAAAGCTCCCACAACCACGCGCCATACTGCTGCGGCCACGGGCGGTCCAGCCCGAGTTGGTGGGTGATGTGCTGCAATTGCGCCGGCGTTGCCCGGTCGCCGGCAAGCGCCAGCGCGGGGCCGCCCGGAGCGATGTGGAGCAGCGCGAAGGTGAGTATCGTGACCCCCACGAGCGTCGGAATCGCGAGCAATATCCTACGAAAAATAAAGAACGTCAATGATCACCAACGATAACGCGCAAGCGCATCCCATTGGTTCGGTTGCGTGCCATCCCAGGCGAAGAAACATTCACCGATCGCGCCGAGCGCTTTGCTCTCGTTTAGCGAGGCGGTAATCTCGGCTGCCGGGGGATATCCGTTCGGCCCTTCGGCATCGGTTTGTCCTCCGATACTAATCGGAATATCCCGTCCGGCTTCAAGATGGAGCTTCTCGTACGACGCGCGGATAATAGCGCGCACTTCTGCGGGTGTCGTCGGCGTTCGCCGCATCATGCGCCAATACGCCATCGGCTGCAAGGCATTTCCGTAGCGCGCGATTTGGCGAAACGGATATTCCCGGTTGTCAATGTGCTCGAGATACGGGTCTTCCACGGTGGGCACGATAAGGTAGTGCGGGCCGAGCGCTTCTCGCAACGACCTGGCATACCGCCAAAGCGCTTCGAATCCGCCGGGTGCGTCGCCCATAAAATCCGAGCCGCGCTCGATGTCGGGAGCCAGCCCCGCTACCGCGGTTCCACTCGCCGTACGGTAGTATGCGGCGCGTACGCTCGTGCGAAGATCCTCGAAAGAGGTATCGCGCGGAACCGTCCATGCGATGGTCTCGATACCGTGCGCCGCGAGTCCGTCGACGATCGCATCGATCGTGGACTTGGCTTGCGCGGTCACTTCCCAGTATGCGCCATATGCCAAACGCAGTTCGACGTAATGAAGTCCGGCCCGCACCGCCTGCGCCACGACGGCGTGCGGGTTTAGATGTTTGTAGTAGAGCGGGTCCAGCGGATCGCTCGTGAAGAACAGCCACATCCCCTTGCCCGCTATATTCGCGATAGCGGTGCGCTGCGGCGGCGGCATCGCGGCGACGGGGGCTATTGGCGTTGGCGGATAATCGGAGCGATAGAGGATATAGCGATATCGGTTCCCTGGAAGGACGCTCGTATCGAGATAACTCGAACTGGGTCCTGCGATGACCGCGAGCGTTCGTCCGTGGCCACGTGGATCGACGCGAACGACTCGGGCGATGCCGTGCTCTCGCGGAAACCAACCGATCCGGATCGCGTGCGGCCCCAGGGCGCTGGCGACGACGCGCGGAGCGCTCCACATGCGGGTGTCGGTATGAGCGACGAGCGTTCCGAGTTTCGGCGCATTCGCTTGTACGCTCATCGCGAGCGGGCCATCGCGGGTCGTCGTGAGAATCGCGGAGGGCTGCCCGTAGCGAAGGCGCGTTTGCCATTGAACGTACCCGTCGCGTGAAGTCCAATTGAAATCGCTATTGGCAAGGATGCGCGTCGGCCTTCCGCGTGCGTCGAAGAACTCGCTCATCACGAGCCAGCGCGCGTTCCCATCGGCGTCGAACCCCAACGGGCTGGATACGAGCGCCATACGGACGGCAGGCTTTCCGGAATAGACGGGAACGTTCGGCGTCGGCGCGGGAGAGGGTGTCGCTACGACGGCGAACAGAGCGGCGAATGCCGCTGTCGCAAGCTTCATCTATCGTTGTTTCGAGATTAGCGGGAGCGATGCATCCGCCCGCTCCCGCTAGCCCGCCTTTAGAGCGATTGATTCAAGAAGAACTCGAACGTTCGCGGATTTTGACTAAACGTCGGCTGCAAGATGTATCCCTTTTGGTTGACGATGCCGGATTGAGGCCCATTGAAGGGATAGCACCCCGTGCCGCCGCTGAAGCACGGCGTCGTAGGGTTATCGTTTTCGAAGAGGTTCGTAACGCGAATGCCCAGCACGGTTTTGCGATCTGGGCCTAGGCGTTCGAGGGCGGTGGCGTTCACCTGCCAATAGGCGCTGGAAACCAGTTCGGGCTGAGAGATGAACGGTGGGACCGTGTTGTTCAGCGTGCTGATCACGCCGACGTTATAGAACGCTCCCTCTTGGTAGTAAACGAAGGGTAAGAAGCTGAAGCGGCCGCTGTGGAAATCTGCGGTCAGCGAGGCGCTGAGCAGCGGATTTGCCGAGTTTCGTAACAGCACGCCCGCGTTCACCAAGTTTTGCGGCTCCGGGAAGTTTACGAACGCGGCTTGGCCACCCGAAGTCGTCCAATAGTTGTCGTACGTCGCCGCGAGCCAGTACGACAGCCCTAGAGAGTGATTGTCGACGTGGTTGAGCGCGAACTCGAAGCCGAACGCCTGATTCCGTCCGGCATTGGATGGGACGGCGGGGCCGTACTTCGGGGTGCCGTTCGGATTGGTTCCGATGATCGGCTGGAAGAACTCGTAGTAATTGCTGGTCTTGTTGTACCAGGGGCCGAATCGCAGCGTCGTGTTGTCGCCGAAATTGTGTTCCAACATCAGATCCATCGAATGATTGATCTGAGGATTGGCGGAGGCGCCGGGCTGATTGGGGTTGTAAAAACTGCTGCCTTGCCGGTACACGTATCCCGTGCCGACAAAGCTTGAGGTATCTCCCCACGAAAAGCGGAGGACGTTGTTTGGATTCAACGTGTACGTCCCCGCGAACGTGGGGTTCAAAACCGAGACGGTCGCTCCGCCCGGGAATGCGTAGTGTTCTTGCTGCCAGAGCAGGCCGGGTTCTAGGACGAACTTGCCGACGTTGAAAGTCGGGTCGATGTATGCGTGTGGGATGCTATCGGGATAATTCGAACGCAAATAGTTGTTCGGCCACGTACCGTCCGAATTGAAACCGTTGGTTACGTAGTAACTGAAAACGTTTTGGTCGTGTTCGTCGCCGATGCCGGCGCGTATGCTGAGATTGGCGTTGACCGTATTGTCGTACTCTAGTTCGCCGATGTACATATTCGAGCGCCGGTCGCCGTAGAAATCCTCGACGTTTTCGGAGCACAGATGCGGGGTGACGGTCCCTTTTGAGTTGGTTGTCGTGTAAATCGGGACCGGAGATCCTACGTTGTACGGATAGAGCGGGCAGTTCGGACTGACGTTATAGGGATCGCCCGGGTTTTGGAGCGATGCATTATTAGGATCGCTCAGATTCTGATCGAAAATGTATTGATTGAAATTTTCGGCTAGCCGGAACGTGAGGTTCGAGTGGTCGTTGATGATGTGGCTCCATTGGATTTTGCCGATCCCCGAGTAATGGTGCCAGATGTTTCCGCCGCCGGGCGAAACGGGGCCGAAATAGAGGCCCGATGGGCAGGCCGCCCCATTCGGTGCGGTCCCTCCGGCAAAGCCCGTGGGGCTCGCGCTCGATGCGCTGTTTCCGGAGCACGGCGCGAGCGAAAGGAGCGGTGCTTGTGACGAATTCGCGCCCGGGGTGATCAAATAGTTGTAGATGAAGTCGCCTAATCCGTTCTGGATGAGGAATTGAATATCGTCCTTGGGGTCGGGCTTGTAATGGAAATTTCCGACGATATCGGTCGTCTTGACGATTCCCGGGCCGTTGTATCCGCCGTAGAGCACGTTCTGAAACGTGTACTGCCCGTGGACGTAGTTATTTTGCGAATTGACGCCGTCGTACCCTAAGTAGTAGCTGAAGCGATGGTTCGCCGTCGCTCCTCCATACTCGATCGTACGAAACAGATTTTGATCCGGCGAGGTAACGCCCACGTCGATATCGCCGAATGAAGGATAGGTGCCGACTTTGACGACCGAGTTAATAACGCCCGTGCCGTTCGATGCATTCTCTGCAGTCAGGCCGCCGGTGTAAACCTCAACGTTCGCTATCCCTACGTTAGAAAGATTGGTGGTGAAGAAGCCGGTGATGCGGTCTTGAATCGGAATCCCGTCAAATTCGTAGCCCAGATCGGTTACTTGGCCGCCGCGAATACGCGGTTGCGCGGGATAGCCGTTCGCCGTGACGCCGGGAACGGATTGCATGTACTGATAGAGCGTCTTGTGCAGCTTGTCCCCGCCCGAAACCGCTTCCAGCTGTTTGCCGTTTACGGAATACACATCGGTCGGCTGGTCGGGCCTGACGAGATTCGAGCCGCTGGCGGATCGCACCGTGGCAATCGTCTTGAGCTCTTTACTCAATCGCATGTCTTCCCGAATCGTCAGCGCTTGCTGGGCGACCACGCCCGGGACGCTGGTGGACTGGTAGCCCTTGCCTTGAAACGACAGCGTGTACGTGTCCGGGATGACGTCTTGAAGAACGTAGAAGCCTCGAGCGTTGGTAATCGAGCTATAGGAACCGCTCGGCGAGACCGCTTCCACGTGCACGTTCGCGACCGGAGCGCCGGACGTCGCATCGGTCACGGTACCGTCAATAATAGCGGTGGTTTGCTGGGCTTGCGCGGTCTGCGGAACCACGAAGCCAACAGCCAATATGAGCGCGATCGGAAGGATGAGCGCTTTATACTCGCGGGATAAGAGGTGGTTCATGCTCCTTCGTCCTCCAGTAGGTCGAACACAAAAAGAAAGCGACCGGCGTGTGGGCACGCTCGTTCGCTGGAGTTCTAATCACGCATAGGAATCCTAATTCCCTGCAAAAGTAGCACCTGAGATGAAGGTCGCTAGACGACGGTTTTGCTTAACCCTCGCGGAGCGTCGCTCTCGACAAACCGGGCGCGCCCAACCTCCAGCGCCAGCACTTGCGAGGCAACCAGCCAAGCCAGGGTGTTAAACGCGATCCCGGCGACCGGCCCGAGGAGCGGCACGTCGCCGACGTGCCCGCCGATAACGTACCGAAGGCTCTCCGCATCGGCGGCGGCCATGATCGTGCGGTTGACCACGGTGCGCGAATCGTCGTCCACGATCGCCACGAGCGCGCAAGCTGCGTCGAGCATCGCGGCACTTCCGTGCGAGAACTCGCCTGCCGAGAAGCCCTCCGCGTGAATGTAGCTGGCCTCCTTGAGTTTGAGCGCGCATTCGTTGGCTATTGGGACCCCATAGCCGGCCGCGGTCACGATAACGCTCCGGCGACGTGCGATGCGTTGGGCTTCACGCCGCATCGTCTCCACCCCATCACCGTCGAGCCAGCTGCGCACGTTTTCGGCGGTCTCGATGAGCACGTGTGCCGTGCGCGAATGGGAGTCGGCCATCAGTCCCGCAGCCCAGAGCAGGATCGCCGCGGTTGCGGTAACGCTCTTGCTGGCAGGGACCGCAACCTCGACGCCGGCGCCGACGTCGATGACCACGCCGGCCCGCTCCCCAAGTGGCGAGTCCGCGGTGTTGGTGAGCGCGATGAGTTCCTTGGGCCTGAGCACGTCTACGGCGTGTAGTAAATCGGTGGACTGCCCGCTCTGCGAGCAGGCGATGACGACCGCATTGCGGTACGCCGCATGATCCAGCACCGCTTCCGTAGCGGCCAGCGCATGCGCGCGGATTCCACGCCGTCGTAAGGCTAGAGCGCCGAGTTGCGCCATGAAGAGGGAGCTTCCGCTGCCGACGAGCACCACGTCGCGCCCGTGTATTGCGCGCGCTAAGGTCTGAGCCTTATCCGACACTGCAATGCTCCGCCAAACGTCGGGCTGCTCGCGAATCTCCCGCTCAAAGTTGATGCCCAGCATTACTGCGTCGCCAAATTCGTAAAGAGGGCGGCTCGCAGTTTTGCCAACGCTGCGATGCCGGCGGGATTGCTTCCACCCATCCATTGGTTGATCAGAAACGAAAACGTGATCGGACCATGCGAATTGGTTTGAATAAATCCGGAGATGGTTCGGACGTGGTTGACGCTGCCGGTCTTGGCGAAGAGCACGCGCTCGGCCGGAGTCCCCACGTACGCATGTTGTAACGTCCCCCGCACTCCGGCGACTGGAAGCGCGTTCAGAACGACGTCGCGGTAGGGAGCGTCCCAGTCGTACTGCAGAATGGCCACAAGGTCGCTTGGCGTGATGCGATCGTAATCCGAGAGGCCCGACCCGTCCGAGATGGTAACGGTGCCCGGATCGATGCCGATGGAGCGCAGAAATTGTTGTTCGAGAAGAATCCCGTTTGCGTCGGTACCCGGCTGTCCGCCTTCGAAAACGCCGAGTTGTTTGAGCAAAAGTTCGCCCATCAAATTGTCGCTGGGGTACCAGAAATCGGCCAGGAGCTGCGGCATCGGCTCCGAGTGATGTAACCAAAGCACCTTTGCCCCGGCCGGCGCGACACCATCGCGCGATCCATCCATAACGGTGATGCCGTGCGCTTGCAGGGCGCGCAGAAAGACGTCCCCGGCGTAGCTTTGCGGATCCGGGACACTCGGCGCCAGGTCTCCCGACGCTTTCGCCCCGATCGGGTACGTGCCGGTGAATTCGATCGTGCGCGGTTCGTCCCAGGGGCGCACGATCTCGGAGGTGTCCTTCGACTGGGGTGGGCCGGTCATCAATCGATTGTCGATCGTATACGCGCTACTCGGCGGTTCGACGCGCAGCTCCACGGGAGCGCCGTCCGTGGCACCGGGCGTCATGAACACATGCACGATCCCGTCCTCAAGCTCTAATGCGCTGACCACCGGCGCGTAATAGAACGGAAGATCATCCCAGGACCAGCCATATCCCCAACGCTGGTTGTCGAAATAGCTCGCGTCGGCGACGACCGCGCCGTCAACACGTTTTACGCCTGCGGCTGCCAAAGATGCCGCTGCATCGTCCAGGTCCTTGGCGCTTAGCAACGCATCCCCGCCGCCCCGCAGGTACAGGTTTCCCGTTACCGTCCCGTTGACCGGCACGTTCCGTGCGTTCACCGTGGTGACGTACGTGAATGCGGTCCCAAGATTTCGGAGTGCGGTCGAACCGACTAAGAGCTTGAAATTGGATGCGGGCACGAACTCACGGTTCGCGTTGTGCGCAAAGAGCGGCGTCTCGCGAACGGTATCGATTGCTACGAATCCTACCTCTGCTCCGCGTAGAGCCGATCCGCTCAAAACCGCGCGAATCTTGCGCTGCAATTCGGATATCTCGGGCGCCGTCCACGCTGTGCCTCCCGGCATCGGCTTTGCGAGTGTCGCAACAGAGGACATATCCGCGGCAGCTGCGCCAAACGGAGTCGAGCCTGCCAGTACGGAACAGAGGAGGAGCCGGACGGCGGCTTGCACCCATACACGCATGCGGATCACTTCGCGGCTTGTCTCGAGGCTCCCATGAACGAACGAAAACCCGAGAATCGTATCGAGAATTATCCCTACTGGGAGATCGGCGAGCGACTTCCGCCCCTGCCCGATGGCCGCATCGAGCGCCTCTACACGCACTGGTCTGCGCACGATTACGAATCGGTCTTTCCCGCGTACCACTTTTGTGTAGCCGCGACGCCGGATGGGCGCATTCTCGTCGTCAACACGCACGACGTGCGTGAAAATATGCGCGATATCGGACAATATCCCGATCGGCCGTACGCGGCCCATACACGGAGCCGGAACTCTTTCGCGCTCGGCCTCTCCGCGATGGCCATGCAGGGGGCGACGCCGCACGATTTTGGCGAGTACGCCCTGACGCAGGCGCTCGTCGACGGGCTCTGCCTCGTTGCCGCTCAACTTGCGACGGTGTACGGGGTTCCGATTGATGCCGAGCACGTGATGTCACACGCCGAAGCCGCGCTTCGCGACGGCTACTTCGGCACCGCCGACGAGCAACGCTGGGACATCGCGCGCCTCGTTGCCGAACCACGTCCGCTGATCGCGCAGGATGCTATCGAGACGGGCGAGTGCTTGCGCGAGCGCATGCGGAGTTTCCAAATCCCATAACGATTTCGTGCGGGAGCAAACCGGCTTCCGTCGCCAGCGCGTCGAGGTCGGTTGCTTCGTCGATCAACGACAACGCCGGCGGGAGCGTCTGTTCGCCGGGGAGGTGGAGCGTGAGGTATTGCATGCCGATCGAGAGCATGCTCCTCGATCCCGCAAGGCTGCGCGGCAATCCATCGGCATAGCCGCAACGGACGACCGCAATCGTTTCACCGGCCGATAGCGTTAAGCTCCCGTATCCGGCGCGCATGTCCTCCGCGAGCCGCTCCGCGCGCACCACCGGCGCCGCGACGCGCAACGCGCACCGTACCCCCGGTATGCGCGGTCCTCCGGTCGCGCCGAAAAGGCCGATACCGACGCGCACGCGCGTGCCCCGCGCGCCCTCGCTTGCGAGCGTAAAGGTGCTCGCGACATCGGTCGACGATATCCGCGCGCCGGCAGCCCGCACGATTCGAAGCGCATCTTCGAAGCGTTGTATCTGCTCCGAGCGGCGCTCCCGGTCGGTGACGTGCGACCACACTTCCACGTCGGCGTCCGCGCATGCGAGATCCGCCGCAAGAAGGCCGATCTCCGAGAGCGAGAGGCCGCTCCAGGCCGCCGCCGCACGCAGGCCTATTCGAAAGCACGGACGCCGTCCGCGGGACCGCGCGACTTCGCGCACGAGTTCGAGTTCTTCGCGAGTGCCGATTGTCGGGGTCGCGTCCAAATTCAAAACGGCGGCGAGCCGCTCCGGGGGGACCGCACCAAGCAGAATCGCCGGGGCTGCCGTATAACGCCGAAGCTCCCGAAGTTCGTCTTCGTCGGATACGCAAAAGCCGGCACTCACCCCGCCAACGGCAGCTACGATCCGGCCGATACCCCACCCGTATCCGTCGCCCTTGACCACCGCCCATACGGGTACTCCGGCAAACGCTTGCCACGCACGAGCATTAGCCTCAAGCGTGGCGGCATCGAGCGTAACCTGCGGGTGCATTCTACTACCGTACCGTTACGCTGGGGGCAAGCAGACCGGTCGGTGATCGATGGCCGGACGCCGTCGTTAGATGTTGAAGTTTTGGCGGATTTCGGTGATGCGCTGGGCGACGAGCGTTTTTACTTGTGCGTGAATCCGATCTTTTTGCTCGTCGGGGAGGCGGCGATAGACGAAGTAGCCCGCGGCTGAAACCAGGCCGCCGAGAACGCCTACGAGGAGCGCCTTGCCTACTTCTCCGCTCTCACGGCCTTCGTTTTCGTGGCTCGAACTGGCGTTGGGAGCCGAGGCTCCGTTGTAGCCGTTACCGGTATTAGCACCCGACCATTGCTGGTCCGATGGGGTGGAGCGGAAACTATCTGACATGCTGATCCTCCTTCGGTTCTCGCCTGGCTCTTACCCGGTTTCGCGGGGGTTGTTACGCGGCCGGGTCGGTTTTGCGATGAAAACGGACGTGCGTCGGATACTGCGTAGCGATCTGCTCGACCGAGAGTTCGGCGGTCGCTACGATCGCCCGCACCGCCGCGTCGTCACGCGCCGCTTCCGGCCACACTAGGCGTAGCTCGCCGGAGCTCTGAGAAGCCTCAAGTTGGACGCGAGCGTGGGCTTCGAGCCCGAGCCTAGCGGCTTGGAGGATAGCTGAAACCGCGGCGCAGACGATATCTTCGCCGTGCTCGGCGAACTCGGCGTGGCCCGTGGCAAAAACAGAAGACAGCCGGTTACGGCTGTCTCTGCAAAAGGTTACGGCGAGCATACGAGAAGCTGACGCGGCTTACGCCACGCTGATTTTGGTGATCTTGACTTCCGCGAAACGCTGGCGATGGCCGTTCAATTTCCGCACGCGCTTCTTGGGCTTGTAGCGGAAAACGAGAATTTTCTTATCTTTGGCTTGGCGGAGCACGGTGCCGGTCACGCTGATGCCCGAAAGCGTCGGGCTGCCGATTTGAACGTCGGAACCGGTGTTGGCCAAGATGACGTGGTCGAACGTTACATCCGATCCGACTTCGCTCTCGAGGAGGTCGCAACGAATGATATCGCCCTCGGCGACCTTATACTGCTTGCCGCCGGTCTGGATAATCGCGTACATAACCGTGTCACATTACCAGGGAGCCCACCGCCCCGTCAAGTGCACGAATCGCGCCAAGCCAGATATTACCGGTGGAGGGGTCGTCGCGCCACGGGAAATCTTACCGAAGTCGCACCCGGCGGGCTAAGATCAGACCATGGATGCAAAGGCTTGCCGTCAGTATGCTAAAGAGATGCGGGCTCGGTATAAGCGCGCCCATCGGGTCGCCCGGGGGCGCCTGCTCGATGAGTTTACGGCCGTGACCGGTTACCGAATCGCGCCAAGCCAGATATTACCGGTGGAGGGATCGTCGCGCCACGAGGAATCTTACCGAAGCGGCGCGTGTCTAAGGCTCCGGCGTAAGCCGCTCGCGGGTTGCGGCCGCGGCCGCCTAGGCTTCGCCCGGTGTAGTGCCCGGAGCCGGGCCAGCCGGACTTTTCCGTGGCTTTGCATGTGAATCTTTACAGTTCGACGACGGCGTCGTCGCCATCGATACGGACGGGGTACGTTGCCACCGGAACGACGGCTGGAAGCGTCAATGCCTCGCCCGTTCGGACGTCGAACGTTGCGCCGTGGCGCGGGCAGGCGATGCACGCGCCGTCGAGCAGTCCTTGACCCAAGGGAGCGCCGTCATGCGTGCATACATCTTCGATCGCGTAGAGCGTTCCGCCAACGTTGCACAGTAATACGTCGACCCCGTCGATCGCGGCGCTTTGCGTCGATCCGGCGACGATTCTCGCCGCTCCCGGTATGCGATGGGTGCTCATGGATTATTGCCCTACCTTATGACATGGCTGTGAGTTAGTAATGTCCGCGATGCCGACGACATGAAATGTGAAGCCCGGTCCGATCGTGACGTTTCGTCCGTCGCGTACCGTATTGACGACGGTTCGAACTAATCCGGGTATCGGCAAGTAACCGGTAGCCCTTTCGGCGAGCGTCTGTGCGGGCGCCCAGATCGAACTGTCCCGCGGATCCGCCATCACTTGGACGTGCATGCCGCGGTAGACGAATTCGCGGGGTTCGAGGATCAACGAGCCGTTGCGGTCGCGATTGCTCGCCGCGCTCACCTCGCGGACGTAGCCGTATCCGATCGTTCCCGCCGGCAGTAAGTGGCCGTTGACCCTGGCGGTGATCGTCAACTTGAAGCGGAAGCGTTCGCCCGGGTAAGCCACGCTCGAATCGATGCTATCGAGCATGGTGACGGGGATAGCCGCTTCGCAGACCAGTTTCCAGGCACGCGCCGGCGTCGCTGAGATCCATAGCATCGTGCAGAGCAAGGCGAAGAGCAGAGCGGCCCGTTTCATCGCGACCTTTCCGACGTATGGGCGAAATGCACAGCACCCGTTCGCGCTAGCGCGAACGGGTGCTTGCAATATTCAAGGGAAAGATCCGACGGGTTCTAGCCGACCGAACCCTCCATCTCCATCTTAACCAAACGGTTAAGCTCGACGGCGTACTCCATCGGTAATTCCTTGACGAAGAAGTCGAAGAAGCCGTTGACGATCATGGCCGTTGCGTCGGCCTCCGAGAGGCCCCGACTCATGGTGTAGAAGAGCTGGTCCTCGCCGATTTTCGAGACGCTGGCTTCGTGCTCGACGGTCGAGCGCTGTTCGTGAATCTTCATCGTCGGCTTGGTATCGCTGGCCGACTGATCGTCCATGATCAGCGCATCGCACTTGACACGGGTTTTCGCGCCGACCGCACCGGGGAAAATCTCGACCAAGCCGCGGTACGTCGTCTTGCCGCCGTGCGCGCTGACGCTCTTGTTGGTGACGACCGAGGTGGTATTCGGCGCGGCGTGAATCACCTTCGCGCCCGCGTCCTGATGCTGGCCTTCGCCGGCGAACGCCATCGAGAGGATTTCGCCTCGCGCGCCTTCGCCCATCAGGTAGATCGCCGGGTACTTCATGGTCAGCTTGGAGCCGATGTTGCCGTCAACCCATTCGACCGTCGCATTCTTCTGCGCGATCGCGCGTTTGGTGACGAGATTGAAGATGTTCCGATACCAATTTTGGATCGTGGTATAACGGATCGAAGCGCCTTCCATGGCGATGAGCTCCACGACCGCGCTGTGCAGCGACGATGTCGAGAATTTCGGCGCCGTGCACCCCTCGATATAGTGGACCTTCGCGCCCTTGTCTGCGATGATCAACGTACGCTCGAACTGGCCCATGTTCTCCGCGTTGATGCGGAAGTAAGCCTGGAGCGGCATCGCGACTTCGACTCCCGGCGGAACGTAGATGAACGAACCGCCCGACCACACGGCCGAGTTGAGCGCGGAGAATTTGTTGTCGGCAATCGGAATAACCGTTGCGAGATACTTCTGGACGATCTCCGGGTACTGCTTGACCGCGGTATCCATGTCGCAGAAGAAGACGCCTTGCTCTTCCAACTCTTTGGTGACGTTGTGGTAGACGACTTCCGATTCGTACTGCGCGGAGACGCCCGAGAGAAACTTGCGTTCGGCTTCGGGGATGCCTAGGCGGTCGAAGGTGCGCTTGATATCGTCCGGCACATCGTCCCACGACCGCTCGGTGCGATCGGTCGAGCGCACGAAGTAATGAATGTTCGCGAAGTCGATTTCGGAGAGCAGGGCGGTATCGCCCCACGCCGGCATCGGTTTGCTATCGAAGATGTCCAGCGCTTTGAGGCGGAATTCGCGCATCCACGCGGGCTCGCTCTTCATCTCGCTGATCCGCTCGACGATCTCGCGCGTCAGGCCCTTGTCGGACTTGAAGACATACTTGCTCTCCGAGTCGTGAAACCCGTGGCGGTAGTCCTCGTCGAGCCCCTGCGGGGTCTGAATTTCGGTCGTCATAGCCTCCCGAGCGTATCCCCCCCGGCCCATATAGTCAAGATAGTGAAGTCTCAACTTCAAAAACTCCCGAAGCATCGCCTCTTTACAGGGGGGGGTGCAGGGGGTATGATGGTCGCCGGTCCTCGGATGGGAGGGCCACGGTTATAGGGTGGGCGCGCCCTTTACGCGCCATCGCGACGAGTCGCCCGTGCACCGCTAAAAGCGCCGGCAAGAGCTTGTCGATAGGTCGGGGACGTGACTGCACCGCAGACGCCAGCCGACGAAGTCCGGAGGTGGGATTCCCCCGAGGTCCAAGGAGAGCACAGTAATTGAAGGCACTCGGTACGCACATTGTGTGTGAGCTGTCTGGGTGTAGCACCCAGGCACTGACAGATGTGGATGCGGTCCGTGAAATGATGGTTGGGGCCGCGAACGCCTCCCGTGCGACGATTATGGAGGTCGCATTCCATCGGTTTGAACCGCAGGGCGTATCCGGCGTGGTCGTCCTCGCCGAATCGCATATCTCAATCCACACCTGGCCGGAGACCGGCTACGCCGCGATGGATTTTTATACATGCGGCGACCATACCGACCCGTGGCTCGCTTGCGAGTTTGCGGCAAAGGCCTTACGGGCCACCTCGATGCTGACGACCGAAGTCAAACGCGGGATCGCGCAATCGAGCGGCACCTTTACCCACGTGGTCACGCGCGACCACGAGACGAGTACCCTCTCCGCGTAGCCGGCACGGCTCCCTCGGAATCCCAGAGTCCCATCGCCCCGGCGATGGGATTTTTTTCGCTGCCGCAGCGGCCTTGGGGCTTCTCGGAGGCTCGGCGCAACACTAAGCCTCGGGCACAATAGAGGCCAAAGGAACCAAGGGTTTAGTTGTAGACTAGTTAAATGCGATAAAAGTCTTAGGATTTACCAGACGGAGGTTGTTTTTACCGTGACGCTCTCTAAAGTACTTTTCGCTTCTTCGATCGTAGTCTCGGTTGTTGTCATCGTGGGGTGTGGGGGTGGCTCAACCACCTCAACGCCGCCTACGACCAGTCCGACCACGGCGCCCACGACTGCTCCGACTACCGCGCCAACGACCGCTCCGACTACTGCACCGACCTCGTCGCCGACGAGTGCACCGAGTGCTGCGCCGACGCCAAGCTGGACGTTTAGTGGATCGACCGGGACGCTTACCGCGACGTCGGGGCAAGCCGGCACGATAAAACTGGCCGCCTATCAAGGCATCACGTTCTCCGCGACGTTTGGCGCGGCGAACGCGAACGGCAGCATCGCGGTTAGCGATGCGCTCAATAACGGCACCGACGTTACGCCGAACACGCTTCCGGCTGACAACGCGACGTCCGGCGCGGCGCCGATCATCTACGTTTCGTTCTACAACGGCAGCACGACGAGCATCGGATTCGGATCGCAAACTCCGGCCATTACCGTTACCGATGGGAACGGTTTCGGAACGGCGACGACCTGCGAGCTCGACGTTTACTCGAACAACGGCAACTCTACGACCACCTGGAATGCGGTTGCCACCGGCGGTACGATATCCGGCACCACGGCTACAATCCCGCCGGCAGCCCTATCGGGGAGCATGACCGTCGATTTCCAGCCGGGTCAGCAAGTCATCGCGGTGGCCTGCCACTAAGCGGAAAGGCTCGCGAGAAAAGTCGAAGGGCGACGCTTTCGCGTCGCCCTCGACTTTTCTCGCGAGGTGGGTAGCGGCCGTCAGCCAATCTAGCAGCGTCATGCCCAAGACCGAACATTGGCAGTGGTACGTCGAGGAATCGGCCCCGACGGAGCAGCACCACCATGCGATCGACGAAGTCTACTTCGCCGGGCGTTCCGAATTCCAACAAGTCTCCGTCATTCGCACGCCCGTCTTCGGCAAGATGCTGATTCTCGACGGCGATACGCAGAGCTCGCAGAACGACGAAAAAATTTACCACGAAACGCTGGTGCATCCCGCGATGGCGGCGGCGGCGTATCGCGGCGAGGTGCTGATCCTAGGCGGCGGCGAGGGCGCAACGCTACGCGAAGTCCTGCGCGATCCGAGCGTGCGCCGTTGCACCATGGTCGACATCGACGGGTTGGTCGTGGAGCTCTCTAAGAAATATCTTCCCGAATGGGCCGACGGCGCGTTCGAGGATCCGCGCGCTCGCGTGATCGTCGGCGACGCGCTGGCCTTTATGCGCGAGGATCGCGATACGTACGGCGTGGTGATCTCCGATCTCACCGAGCCGCTCGAAGATTCGCCCAGCAACATCCTGTTTAACGAAGACGTTTTCGGGCTGATCAAAGCCAGGTTAGCCGAGGGCGGCGTTTACGTGCTTCAGGCCAGTACCGCGGCCTTCCACAATGCCTCGTTGCATTGCAAGATGGCGCGAACGCTACGCCGGCACTATCGGTACGTAACGTCGTTTTTCACACACGTTCCGGCGTTCGATACCGACTGGGCGTTTCTGGCTTGTAGCGATCGCATCGACGTCGCGGCGCTGGATCCGAAGCGTATCGACGAATACTGCGGCACGCTACGCGGCGAGAGTTTTTTTTACGACGCGCAGACGCACCGTCGCATCTTCGCGCTGCCGCTTTATTTACGGCGGATGCTCGCTGCCGACGGGGAGAGGTTCTAAAACATGGACGCGGATTTTGCTTCGGCACCGCATCGCTGGGAGAAAGAGAAGTCGCACTTCGTCGCGTTGCTCGATCTCAAACTCGAGAGCGTGGAACACGGCAAGGCGGTGATGCGCATGCCGTTTCGGCCCGAAATCGCCAATGGGGCCGGCGCCGTCCACGGCGGTGCGATCGTGAGCCTATGCGATACCGTCTTTTACGTGGCGCTCGCATCGGTGTACGGACGCGAACAAGATACGGTCACCGTCGCGCTGCAATGCAACTTTCTGGCTCCCGCCCTGCCTCCGCACGATCTGATCGCCGAGGCCACGGTACTGCGCTCGGGCCGCCGCATCTGTTACGGCGAGGTGCAGGTGCTTAGTAACGGCCGGCTCGTCGCCCACGCGACGCTGAATTTTCTCAACACCTATCCTGAAGAGCGGACGCCCAAAGGGGCCCTGCACTCAAAAGACGCCGCACCCCTTAAGGAGTCACAACCGTGAACGCGGAGAGCCCTGTAAAACGCACCGCCCTATACGACGAACACGTCCGGTTGGGCGCGCGGCTGATACCGTTCGGCGGCTTCGACATGCCGGTGCAGTACGGCGGGATCCTCAAAGAGCACGATGCCGTCCGGCATCGCGCCGGGCTCTTCGACCTCTCCCACATGGGGCAATTTATTCTCGAAGGTGAGAACGTCGCCGCCTGGGCCGAGACGTTGACGATCAATGCGGTCGCGAGCATGAAGCCGCTGCAAGCCCGATATAATATCTTCTGCAATCCGCAAGGCGGCGCGCACGACGATACGATTTTTTATCGTCTCGATGGCCGCTGGCTACTGGTGGTCAATGCGTCGAACGCCGATAAAATGTGGGCGCATCTCAATGCGAATCTCGGCGATAGCGGCGTGAAGCTCACGAATCTCCACGGCCGCAACGCGTTGATCGCGATTCAAGGCCCCAAGGCGGTCGCGATGTTGCAACGGCACGTCGATATCGATCTCTCTGCGGTGAAGTATTATTTCTGCGCGCAGGGTAACGCGTACGGCAAGCCCGCGATTCTCGCGCGCACGGGATACACCGGCGAGGACGGCTTTGAGCTGTTTCTCGAAGGAGCGGATGCCGCCGATATTTGGAGCGCATTGCTCCGCGATCACGCGGATGAAGGCCTTGAGGCGTGCGGTCTCGGCGCGCGCGACGTCCTCCGGCTGGAGGCTGGGATGCCGCTCTACGGCCACGAGCTAACCGAAGAGATCACCCCGGTGCAAGCCGGGCAAACGTGGGCGCTCAAACTCTCAAAGCCGACGTTTGTCGGTAAGGAGGCGCTCGCGGAGCAACTCGAGCGCGACGACTTCTCTCGCATTGTCGGCTTGACGATGGAAGGCCGCGCTCCCGCCCGTGAGGGCTATGCGGTCTTTTTGGGCGACCGAGCAGTCGGCGAAGTTCGCAGCGGTTCGCTCGCGCCTGCCGTCGGCAACAAAAACATTGCCACCGCCCTGGTCGCGAAGGAAGCCGCAACCGTAGGCACTTCCTTGACGGTCGAGATACGTGGCACGCGGCACCAAGCAACGGTCGTTGCCATGCCGTTCTATAAACGTCCCCAGTAACGCACTTTCTTTAGGAGATACGACGTCGTGGCGCAGCCTGCAGATCTGCTATTTAGCAAAGAACACGAATGGGTAAAAATCGATGGCGACGTTGCGACGGTCGGTATTACCGACTACGCGCAGAACTCGCTTGGCGATATCGTCTACGTCGAGTTGCCGAAGGTCGGGAAGAAGATCGACCAATTCGGGAATATCGGCGTCGTCGAATCGGTGAAGGCCGTGTCGGATCTCTTTACGCCGATCGGCGGCGAAGTGATCGAAGTCAATGCCGGGCTCGATGCCGACCCGGCCGCGGTCAATCGCGAGCCGTACGGCGCGGGCTGGCTCTTTAAGGTCAAAGTCGCCGACCCGTCGCAGAAGAGCAACCTGCTCTCGCCCTCCGACTACGAGGCTATAGCGGTCGATTAATATGTACACACCGCACACCGAGCGCGATATTCGCGAGATGCTGGAGGCGATCGGCGTATCGTCGCTGGACGAACTTCTTCGCGTGCCCGCCGACGTCGCCCTCAAGGCCAAACTCGACATCGTTCCGGCATTGCCGGAGTACCAACTGGCGCGGCGCTTCGAGCACTTCGCGCGTAAGATCACCGGCGCGGGCGCGATTTCGTTTTTAGGAGCGGGCGCGTATCGGCACTACGCTCCGCCTGCCATCGCATCGCTGGCCATGCGCGGCGAGTTTCTCACCGCGTATACGCCCTATCAAGCCGAGGTCTCGCAAGGGTATCTGCAGGCGATTTACGAGTGGCAGAGTTACATCTGTCTGCTGACGGGTATGGACATTGCCAACGCGTCCGTTTACGACGGCGCGACGGCTTTGGCCGAGGGCTCGATCATGGCCATCAACGCCAACGGCCGACGCAAGCTCTTGGTCTCGCGCGCGGTCGATCCGAACTATCGTGCGGTGCTCAAAACCTATTGCGACGGCCTCGACGTCGAGATCGACGAGATCCCCGTCCGCGCGGACGGAACGACCGATCTCGACGCACTCGAAGCCGCCGTAGCTAGCCAAACATATGCGGCGGTAGCGCTTCAATCACCGAATTTCTTCGGCGTCGTCGACGGCCTCTCGCCGGCCGCTCGCCAAGCGGTCGAAACGAGCGGCACGGTTCCGATCGCCGTGATATCGGAAGCGCTCTCCCTCGCGGCGCTTGCGACGCCTGCATCGTGGGGAGCGCAGATCGTCGTCGGCGAAGCCCAGAGCTTCGGCGTCGCGCTTGCCTACGGCGGCCCCTACGTCGGCTTCATCGCATCGACCGAGGAACACATGCGCCGGATTCCGGGGCGGTTGGTCGGAAAGAGCGTCGATAAAGAAGGCCGCCCGGCTTACGTCTTAACGCTGCAAGCGCGCGAACAACACATTCGGCGCGAACGGGCCACGTCGAACATCTGCACCAATCAGGCGCACTGCGCGCTGATCGCGACGATGTATCTCTCGCTGATGGGCAAGACGGGCTTGCGCGACGTCGCCGCGCTCAATCTCGAGCGCTCCCGCGAAGCCGCCACGGCGGTTTCGTCGATCGACGGGATCGACCTGAAATTCTCGGCGCCGTTCTTCAATGAGTTCGTCATCGACGTCCACCAGGATACGGCACCGGTTCTCGCCGCGCTCAAAACGCGCGGCATCTTGGGCGGCGTCGATCTCGGGCGCTTCTACCCGGAATATGCCACCTGCATCGTGATGGCCGCAACGGAGCTGACCACCACTGCAGATATCGCCGCACTCGCGGCGTCGCTTCAAGAGGTCGTACATGTCCACGCTCACGCCCGATAGCACCCAACCGCTCATCTTCGAACTCGGCCAAGAGGGGCGAGCGAACCGCTACGTCGAGACGGGAAAGCCGCTAGAGGCGTTCCTTCCATCGTCGCTGCTGCGCTCGGAGCTTCCGCTACCGGACAATAGCGAACTCGACGTGGTGCGCCATTTCACCAAGCTTTCGCAGCGAACGTTCGGTATCGATCTAGGTTTCTATCCGCTCGGATCTTGTACGATGAAGTACAACCCGCGTGTGAACGACGCGATGGCCTCGTTGCCGCAGTTCCGGGATCTGCATCCGTACACTCCCGACGACATGGCGCAGGGTGCGCTCCAAGTCATGTACGAACTCGAGCGCAACCTCGCGTCGCTCTTCGGCATGGCGGCGTTCTCTCTGAATCCTTCGGCCGGCGCGCACGCGGAACTCGCGGCGTTGCTGATCGCTAAGAAGTATTTCAAAGATCGCGGCGAGGTCCGGCGGGATAAGGTTATCGTCCCGGACACCGCGCACGGCACCAACCCGGCGTCGGCGGCGATGTGCGGGTTCAAGGTCATCTCGTTGCCGAGCGACGAACGCGGCCGCGTCAGCGTCGAAGAGATCAAAAAAGTGCTCGGCCCCGATACGGCCGTCTGCATGATGACCAATCCGAACACGCTGGGGCTGTTCGAAGATCATATTCACGAGATTACGGCGGCCGTACACGCTGCCGGCGGCTTGATGTATTACGACGGCGCCAATGCCAACGCGATCATGGGTAACGTGCGCCCGGGTGACATGGGCTT
>Ga0207416_1000657_pt1 | contig 55484 bp, 75 predicted proteins | sample PaiPotPPM11metaG_FD_184107 | JGI IMG/M metagenome (GOLD analysis project Ga0207416, IMG submission 184107) | Iron sulfur acid spring bacterial and archeal communities from Banff, Canada, to study Microbial Dark Matter (Phase II) - Paint Pots PPM... ... | reverse complement strand
GCGCGTCGCTGGGTCGTCGAACGCACAGGGTCATGGCACAATCGGTTCCGGAAACTCCTCATCCGCTTTGAGAAGCGGATGGAGAACTATCGGGGGCTGGTGCATTTCGCGTGTGCCCTCATCGTCTACCGACTGACGGTTTTGGGATAGGCTCTTAGCAGAAACAGCCACCAGTGATCTCCCGCAACCTCTTTGACTTACAGGGGCAGTGTATCAACTGATCACTAGTTGATTAGCACCGTCCCAGTCGAACTGCCAATTGCCACGCACCGGGGATGGTCCTGTCGATTGCGTGAAAGGTACCACGCCACGGCCAAGGAATTTCCTGGGGGATGGGGGCCGGCAGGAGTGCTGAGATCCTAGCCCTCGGAGATCCCAAAATGACGATTCATGTGCGTGGGGATTGGTGCTACGATCATGACGTGAACCCTTATGAGGCAGGCTTCATCTGGCATGTCGTGCGGTTTCAGATTGATCCGCGACGTCCCACTCAGGTGACGATGGGTACATGGATCGCCGGCGGAATCGCTGCGACACGTGAAGAGGCCGAGCGCGAAGGGATGGCTGCTATCAATGCAGACGAGAAGACGCCTCGGAAAGGGTGATTAAGGCATGGATCTAGAGGCGCTGTGGTCCATCGAGTTCATATCGAGTCTCGGGGCGTTTGGCGGGGGTGTCGTGGTCTTCGAGTCGAACCGCGTCTTTGGCGGTGACGCCGCCTATTACTACGTCGGTAAGTATGAAATCAAAAACGGAACCATTAGCGGGCGGGCTGCGGTAACATATTACAACACCGCCATGCCGCAATCGTCGATTTTTGGCCCGCTCCGGCAATTCGATGTGACCATGGAAGGGCCACTGAAGTTTCCGGTCATGGAACTCCAAGGGTCTTTGGCTAGTAACCCGATGATGAAACTTAGCGTACGTCTAACTTGGCGCGAGCCACTCCCTTAAGGACGTAGGGTCTCTAGCATAGAAATGCTGGAGATAGGTCTCTTCCTCTTCGAGAAGATTCTGGCCATGCTACCTGAATGGATGGCACGCAGGCTCTTTCCTGCGTCACGAGTAGCGGACCGAATCGAGATTGATCTCAAACGCGAGAACCCAATCGCGATCCATTTCAAGTCGACGGAATTCCCGTATGTGGACATCTGGTTTCGTATTTCCAACCTGAGCCCCGTGAACGTGATCCTTGACCGTCTCCTCGTTGACCTATGGATCAATCAACCAACGCTCAAGGGTGCGATTTTGAGGCGGATCGAGATACCGCGACACTCAAGCACGGAGGTCGTTCGTTTTTGGCATGACCTGACGATGGCCCAAGAGCAGCGCATCATCCGACACGCAGACCAGAACGGCGTTCTCGACGTGCCAATCAGCGTCGAGATTGAGGCTTATTTTGAGTCCCGCATAGGGATGGTGTACGTCGAAAAGCGGCTCGAACATCGGGGCTTGAAGCTCGCATAGGAGTCTTTGCGTGCCCTTAGGGTTTCCCGGTCGCTGGCGTTTCAATCCGCCGTCGAATGCGGGCGGCTTCTTTAATGACGTGATTCCCGCGGGGGCCATTACGGAATTTGTCGGCCTCATCATGCGCGTTGCTACGCAAGGCAATCGAAGGGAAGTCCTTGAGCATTTCAAGGGTTACTTTTGTCGGGCCTGCGGCACGACTCACGTATGGAGTTCGAACGTCGGTTGGGCCGAGACCGACCTCTGGACTTTTGCTACACAGGCCGCGCACAATGCGCCGCTCTTTATCGAGGCCTTTTATGATGCCTGCGAATCGTTTCGGGAAGATGACGATCCTGATGTCTTTGCGCCAGATGTTGAGATGATCAATGCCATGCTTGCAAGGCATGACATTGGCTACGTGTTGCAACCGCCGCGACTGGAGCTCCGCGGGGCCGAGGCCGCCGCTCCGCTGATCCGCGTCGAGGAGCCGCCCCCAACGCTGGCTGAGCATGCCGCCCAAATTCTGGCAGAGTCGTTGGGCCGTTCCGACCAGCTACTCGCGCAGGGGCGAGACCGCGAGGCCGTTCAGGAAAGCCTGTGGCTCCTGGAGACAATCTCAACGGCATTTCGAGGCGTTGAAACAGAGACCGGCACGATCGCGGGCAGGTACTTCAACCAGATCGCGCGTGAACTTCGACAGGCGAGCCGCGGCACCACACTGGAGCGAGTATTGGCATGGACGACGACCCTGCACGGATATCTGTCGTCCCCGACGGGCGGCGGCGTTCGGCATGGAATCGACCTACGCGCTGGCGCAGAAATTGGGCCGGCAGAAGCACGCCTCTTTTGCAATCTAATTCGGAGCTACCTCTCATTTCTGCTGAGGGAACATGAAAGACTTTCGCGTCGATCGTGACCGAAAATGATTTGTCCGTAGATTATGTCATGGGGCAGCCGCTTGTTACGAATTTGTAACCCGCACGTACCCAGACCGCGCTGCGGCGCGCCGCGCGAAACCGCAAGCACATCGGCTGAGAGCCAGACCACATAAGGGAAAGAGGCCGTTTCATGGCAATTCGATTAAACCGAGCATACCAACGCGTGGTGCCGGCGGGCACAGACAGCACGTCGGCCAGACGCACTTTGGGGCAGATGTAGAAGCGGTCGCCCGCGGCGCGGCACAGCACCTCGAACAACGTCCGTTCCGCTCGCGAGAGTAAATAGTCTTGCCGACGATAGGGCAGATGTGAGAGATCCTCGCGGCCTAGCCAGGCTCTGAGTAGACCGGCCAGTACCACCAAGGAGATGACCAACAACAGAAGACCTACCACGCGCACCTCCAGCGTACGTTGCGAAGGTCATGCCCCGATCATGGAGCCGGCAGACGCATCCGGCGGTCCTCAGGACGTTGTCGCGCGTGGGTCCGGTGGTGTCCCGATCAACACGAGTGCATCAACGAATTCCGTGGAGCCGTCGCCAGGCTGCTGCTCTGGGTCTGCCCCATTCGTCGAACGCGATGTAGCCGGTGCCTCCCCACCAGTCTCCCGACGTGCGCCTGGTAACGTCGTGGGCGTTCCTGAGGCAGAGCCCGATGGAGGAGCGGCCGGAGTGCTGGAAGTGCCGCGATCCCGAAGATACGCTGTCAACGCTCGGCGGACAATGCTGGCCAACGGCGCGCCCAATTCATCGGCCGCCTGATCGAGTGCTCCTGCCAGCCACTGATCGCGTTGTTGCCTCAGGTTGAGCCTGAGCCGGATCTCGCGAAACTGGCCCATCCCGGTGGGCTCTACCGGCCGGCCTTGGCAGATTCAGCGAGGCTCGCCTGCATGACCGCGAACCGATAGAACCCACGGGTGTTGGCAAACCGTACGTCCTCGGGCCACCGTCCGCCGGGGACGGCCGCGTCGAGATCGGCACGGAGCCACTCCGCCCCGCCGCCCGCCCACAGGAGCACGCGATAGTTCACGCCGCTCAGCGCGCTACGGACGTCACTCGTGATGGCCTCGGCGAGCTCGGGCTTCGCGGCCTCGACGACCTCCCGGAGACCGCCACCCATCGTCCTCCCCTTGAGCACCACCGGCTCACCACGAACGACGGAGAGAAACACGTCCATGCGCTCGTCATCGGCCAGCAGGCCCACGTTGGCGGCCAGGCGCTGGTAGAGACGATTGTAGGCGGTGACGACCCCGTGCGCGGTGCTCTTGGTGACGTGCTCCTGAATGGCCCCGCGCTCGACCAGCACGATGTCCACGCTGCGGTAGCCGATATCGACAACCGCGACCGGGTACTTCAGGAGTTCCGCGTCCGCCACGCGCCCTGCCTGGTTCAGCAGAGCGTGGAAGTACGCCCCCGCCGGTTCGGGCATGACGTACGCGGTGATCGATGCCGACCGTTGGTGCTCGTTCCATGTCCACGCGAACGGCCCGGTGAGCAACCGACGAAACGCGGCCCCATCGGTCGCCCACAGGGCCGCCGGCACACCCGCGCACAGTGTGACGTCGCCCTGGACCCCGAGCTTGCCCAGGGCAGCCAGCGTCAGGACCAGGGAGTCCGTCCCGGCCTTCCGCTCGTCCGTTACCCACCGGGCGGTGCCGGCGCCGCGGACACTCTCCCCGACCAGCCACCGCGTCCCCTCCCACGTGACCTCGAGGCGCTCGACCTTGCCGTTCAGCAGGGCCCGGGATACCCCGCCGGGAGCCACGAGTGGGGGAAGCTCGATGACGGTATCCCCATTGCACGTTGCCTTTAGCGCGCTGCGCCCGACGTCTAGCCCGATCCGATGCATGCGTTCCTCCGCTGATGCTGTCGTCGTTTATCCCTCCTAGCATATCGGGTGCCTGAGGGGTTCCGGTGCAACCAGAGCCGGCCTAGTGGACACTTGCGGACGCATTAGGCTCCACTACTGTCCACAAGTGTCCACACATTAGGCTCCCCCGAAACCCATTGTTTTTGTAGCCGGCTACAGTGGCTACAGAGTGTAGCCGGCTACAAAAAGTGGCTACACGGTGGAAACGCCTGCGCCGGTATTCACATAAGGGGCAGCGGGCGTTTCCGGTGCCCGCGCGAGGCTCTACCCACCCCGGTACGCTGGTGGTTGTAGCCGGTGGCTACAGTGGTGCACGACGTGCATGGCGGCGCGCCGCTGTCGCGGCGGATGGCCGCGCGCCGATGGCCACCATCGCGCTCTCGGTCCGGCTCCAGGACAGGCTGCGGGTCGTTCGGAACGCTGCCGTGGGCGTTGGGCCGAGCCCTGAGCCCTTTGAGGCGACCTGGGACGAGCTGCTCGATCTCACCCTGCACGCACCAACCCCCGCCCTGCCGGCCCGCGTGGCTCTCGCTGTCCACCTCGGGGTACCGGATCCTGATCTCCTTGCAGCGCACTGGGACCACCCACACCGACGCCCTGACGGGCGGACGCTCCATGTGCTCTTCATCAACCGTGGAGGTGCGTACCGTGGACGCGGTTACCCTGGTCATCGACGGCTCGGCACTCGGGAACCCCGGCCCTGGGGGCTGGGCGGCGTTGCTCCGCACGGAGGGACGCGAGCGGTTGCTCGCTGGCGCTTCGGCGGAGCCGACCACCAACAACCGCATGGAGCTCATGGCTGTGCTGGAGGGCCTGCGGGCCCTGCGCCGACCGTGCCCGGTCGTGGTCGTCACGGACAGCGAGTACGTCCGGGGGGCGCTCGCGCTCGGCTGGAAGCGGCGCGCGAACCACGACCTGCTCACGGAGATCGACGCGCTCCTCCGCGTGCACACCGTGACGTTCGAGGTTGTCCGCGGGCACGCCGGCCACCCCGACAACGAGCGGGTGGATCGGGCGGCCAAGGCGGAGGCCGAGAAGGCCAAGAGCGCGCTCGCCGTGGCGGGGCGGTGATGGCGATGAGTGTCGCGATCACCTGCGGGCAGTGCGGGTTTCTGTACGGCTTCTCGGACGAGGAGGTCCGGTACACCGGTCCGGCCTGCCCCGAGTGCCGCGCCTACGGCGCCCGGGTCGAGGTCGAGGTGGACGAGGCCGCGCGGAGTGCGCCCCACGTGGCGCCCGAGTGGTTCGTCGTGGACGCCCTGCGTGGGGCGGTGGCCGGGCCGTTCTCGTCGCCTGCTTCGGCGACGATCTGGATCACCAGGAACCGACTGTGGGATCATCCCCGCGGGCCGCTCGACGTGGTGCACGGACCGGTCACCTCTGACGACGCTGGGGCCGAGGCGCCGGCGAGGACGGCCCTGGATTACCGGCACGCTGAGTGGCCAGGCGATCCGCGCTTCTGGACCCCGGACCGGGTGCTGTCGCTCGGCCTCCTTGAAGCGTCGCTCCCGCTGTAGCCAGCCCTCGTCCACGCGTGAGACCGCGGACGCTTCCCCAGTGCTTCGATCAGCCTCGCATTCCCGAGCGGTCGCCCTCTGGGCGGATCGCGCCTTGGTGTTCGGCACGCCGGAGGTGGCAGCGATGCAGTACCGTGTGACGATTCTCCACAACCGTATGCAGCGGGAGGCGCGGTCATGACCGGAGTCGGGATCGGCCCCATGGCACCCGCCCGTGAATCGTCCACGGCGGTCGGCATGGCCGAGGGCCGGACCGTGGTCGTCACCCGGCCGTACTTCGTCACGATCGTCCGTCGCATTCCACACGCCATCGACGCGAGCGATGCCATGCGCGCGGCCGAGATCGGTGCCGGTGCGCTTGTGGACGTCGAGATCGCAGAGGATTGTCCCCTGCCCTAGGGCGCCCCTCCGGGGCGGACCTGCTCCGTGCACATCGACGTGGCCGGTGGCCCGGTGGGCGGCACGGACGCCAGCCTGCTCGGGCCTACGGCCACGCGTACACCGCTACCTGTGTCGTGCAGAGGAGGGGTCATCCATGTCTCGCGTCCTTGCGGAGGTGAGAGCGATGAAACAGTCCTTCCGGGTGCGGCTCCTGCGGCTTGTTGATCGCATCCGGGTGCCGTGGTTCTCGTGGCGACGTCGATAGCGAGGACGAGCCCCTCGTCACCCTCGCGGGCAAGGTCGTGTAGCCATGGCAGGACTTGAACCCGGCACGCCTGAGCGCATGGCCGCACTCCGGCAGATCGCCGCGGAGCGCGCGAGGGAGAAAACCCTGCAGGCCGACCGCCGGTTTCAGGCGTGGCTTGAGCGCGATTTTGCGTCCCACCAGCGCGCGCAGCGACGCACGGCGCTCGCGCGCTGCGAGTCCTGCGGTGTGCACGTGCCGGTCGAGCCCGGCCAAGCGCCGGCCGATGCGGGGCACCGCTGCCAGGAGTGGCAGGTCCGTGAGTCCCAACAGCGCCAAGCGGCGCGCTCCCGCGCGGACGACACGACATCATGAGCGCGTCCTTCGTGACCATTCAGTCCCTCGCCGAGTACCGCCTCGGGCGGGCGGCTACCACGGGCCAGGACTACGCCGGCCTCCCGATGCTGGGCGGCTGCGAGATCTGCGGGGCGACGATCGCGCCGTACAACGCCTATCCGTCTCGGTCCGGCTACTGGCGGTGCGCCCAGTGCATCGGGGACACCGGCTGGCTCACGGTCGTTGAAGCCAACCAGGTGGTCTTCGGATCGCCTGACGGCCCATTACCGCTCTCGGAGTGCCGAGTGTTCAGCGTTGTCTGCGAGACGCCTGGGTGCGATCGGCAAGACGAGGCTGTTGGCGGGTTCCGGATCGCGGCGTCCGATGCCGATTACTTCGTCGAGCACTACCGGGACGGACTGGCCACTCCCGCCGACCACTGCGATACCTGCGGCGCGCTCGGGGCTCTGCGCGAGGACATCATTCCCACGTGCGCGTGTGCGTACTGCGAGGACGAAGCCGAGGCGCTCGCGCGCCTGCCGCTGCGCTGCGTGCCCTACCCGCCCAATCCGAGCGACGACGCGCATCCCTAATAGGCGATCCACTGGTACTCACTAACACCCGCCCTGCGGGCGGAGCCTCGGATATCATGACCGAGATCCGTTTCTTCCGGCGCGATCGCGCGCGCTATCCGTTCCTGAGCAACTTCTACCCTGCCGTGATCCAGGACGGCGGCCAGGCATGGCCCACGGCGGAGCACCTCTACCAGGCGTGCAAGACCGAGGACGAGGCGGAGCGCCAGCGGATCCGTGAGGCGGGGACGCCTGGTGGCGCAAAGCGCCTCGGACGGAGCGTGGCTCTGCGGCCCAACTGGCTCGCGGACCGTCAGGCGTGGATGACCTACGTGGTCACCAAGAAATTTCGCCAGCACCCCGATCTCGCGGCGCGACTTGTCGCCACCGGCGATGCCGTGCTCATCGAGGACAGCCCCTTCGATCGCTCCTGGGGCATCGGGCGCGACGGGACGGGCGAGAACCGCCTCGGCCGGATACTGATGGACGTCCGCGCCGCCCTGCGCGATGGACGGCTCATTCCTTGCCCCGTGTCCCCCACCACCGCGCAGTCGTAAGCCGCCCTGTCGGGCGGACCCCATCGACGATCCGACCATAACGGGCCGGCAATGCAGGCCCCAGCCAGATGCGCTAGGCGCTGCGACCACGCCGGCCCGCTCGCTCATACTCCAGGAGGTGTCCCGACCGATGTCACTCCTTACCGTGACGGTTCAGCAGTTCGACACCGATCTCCACGGCGGACCGACCACTGTGGTGATGAGCGACTTCGACCGGACGGTGCTGCGCCGGGCGATGACCGCGCTCGCGCCGGAGATCGCGCTGATGGAGCCACGGACCGACAAGGCCTATCGTCTCGGCAGCAAGGCTGGCTACGTCCGCTTGGTCCGCTTGCTGGCCAGTCTCACTGGATCGAGCCTGCGGGACGCGAAGCTCGCCGTTGACCGCGTGCTCGATCAGCACGTCTAAGGCGGGGCGTATGCGTCCTTCTCGCCTCCAGGCGTTCTGCGCCGCGCTCGGGGTCCCGGCTGCGCTTCTCGCCGTGGCGATGTGGTCGGTCACGCCGGGCTCCGCCCCTGCGGTCGCGCCGTCGCTGACCCCGACTCCGTTTACCCTTCCGGCCCACCGGTGGTACGTCGAACGTCTTGAGGGACGTGTATGGCACCACTGGAGCGGCCCGTACTCCGATGACGACTGCGCCGATGAGGCCGTGAATGCCGGCGAGCAGTACCCGCACCGTACGTTCCGCTGCGAGATGTTCTAGCGCCACGCGCGACGCATGTCGTCTCGCTGCCCGACGATCTTCGCTCGTTCGGAGGGATACCCGTGCGCTTCCGTCTCGGTGACGATCTATGTGGCGATCGCTCCATGGTTCCAGGCGCCCCGGCCGGCTATCCACGGTGGTCGCCCGGCGTTCGCGGTGGGCTCGCCCGTCCGTTTGTGACGACGGAGGAGCTTCAGGACCGTGCACGACTTGGCGACCGGTACGCCTCCCGCCGGCTTGAGCAGATTCTGTCCTACGTCACCGCGATCCAGATCCTGTAGGGCCTCTTCCGCACCAGCCGCTCCGGTCTCGTTCTCCCGATTCGCTCGTTGCACGGCTGCACAGTCTCTCCACACCCGCGCGCCCGGCGCGCGAACACAGCGGCATCAACACATTCGTTCCTCGGAGGTGCACACAGTCATGGGCATCGAGAACAGCGTCACGCTGATCGGCCGTCTGACCAGGGACCCGGAACTGCGGTACGTGCCGAGCGGCGATCCGGTGGCGAACTTCAGCGTCGCCGTGGACCGGCCGTTCACCGACAGCAAGGGCGAGCAGGGCGTCGATTTCATCGACATCGTAGCCTGGAAGAAGCTCGCCGAGAACACCGCGAAGTACACGGCCAAGGGCAAGCAGGTCGGCATTCAGGGCCGGCTGCAGATCCGCACGTACGAGACGCAGGACGGCCAAAAGCGCAAGGTCGCCGAGGTCGTCGCGCACAGCATCAAGTTCCTCTCGCCGAAGAATGGGAACGGCGCGCACGCGCCGGAGCCGGCGGCCGTGGCCGCGGGTACCCCGGATGGCAGCGCGGCCTCGGACGACGGGTCCGAAGACCAGCCGTTCTAACAGAGACTCTTGCCTCCATCGGGCCGTCCGGCTCTCCCGGTCCCCCCCTCACCGGTGGACGGCCCTTTGGAGGCCGCAGCGTCAGCCTAACGAGGCGTGCTGCGGTTCGCGACCGCCGGACCGCTATGCCCGGCGCGCCAGCGCGGTGGTGAGGGGTTGCCAAACCGGGGACGGCCGCGAACTCGCCCCCGGTACATTTACAAGCCTAACATCCGAATCCTCACGAGAGGCGCAAAGATGCGGAGGGTGGTCGCGCTTATCTCCCCCATGTCAACACACGGCGCGCCTGGGGCGGAGGTGATTCGGTCTCGCCCTTCGGGCGGATAGTGTGGCACTATGGCCGATCCGGTGCGCATTGCCTTCATCGGTACCCGCGGATTTCTCGGTCTCCCCGACCGTGTCCGCACAATGTTCACGCTGCTGGGTCGTGAGGTGGCCGAGCGGCATGGCGTCGTGGTGACCGGCGCTGCCGTTGGGGCCGATCAGACGGCCGCCGAAACTGCGCTGGCCGCAGGCGGTCTCGTGCACCTCGTCCTGCCGTGGGCGTCGTACGAGGAGCGGTGGATCCGGCGCATCCAGTCCCAGTTCCCCCGGCGTGTGACGGTGGAGGTCTACGATGTCGCTCGTCATCCGGCGTGGACCGATAGTGTGCGAACCTATCACCCCGCGTTTCATGCGCTGTCGCGTGGCGCGATCGCGCTGCACGCGCGCAACTACGGCATCGTCGCCGGCGCCGCAGCGGTTGTGGCCGCCGCGCACGACGCGCGTGGCGGCGGCGGGACCGGCCAAGGGATCCGGATGGCCCGCGGGCTCGGGATTCCGGTCTTCGATCTGTGGGCACCCACGGATCCTGAGCCGGCGCTCCTGGCGTTACTGGGCTGATTCCGTCTGGCGCGGTCCGGCCAGTACAATAAGTGGCGCCAGAACACTCGGCTCAAGGAGAACATGGTGAAACTTGGAAACGGCGATAGAGAGTACCTGAGCGTGATCGCGTGGTACGTTGCCCCCGTCCTCGTTGCCGCACTAACTATTTTTGTCGGCCCCACCCTGTATCGTGGCTATACATGGCTGGTCTTGGGCGTACAGATCGCACCTCCCCAGTCGGAGCTGAGGGCCGTTGATGTTGCAGCGCTCGTAGTCGCGACCGCGACGGTTTTCTTCAAGGCGCTGATCAGTTTTGCCATGTGGGCCGATCGCAAGGCGCGAACCGAAGGTGGAGATGGAGGCTAATGCTGAGGAACGTGGCGGCGGCTTTCTTCATTCCCCTGGCAACCTGTGGTGGTCAGGAGGTTGAGATGTATGCTGTTTGACGAGTGCTGGAAGCACATCAAGAGCGCTGAAGCGCGCGGCGAGCTGACGGTCGAGGACGCGCTGGATGTCGCGACACGGCTGCCGCAGGCGCTGTATGTGTCCATGATGGAGGCGCTGGTCGAGGCCGGCGAGGACCCCGCCATCATCCTCGTGCAGGTCGTATGCCTGCACGATGTGACGGTGAAGCGGTTGCGAGGGGTTGTGGAGCAACTCCGGCCGCGACGAAAGGCGACGCACTGATGCGCCCACGAAAAGTCGCGTGCGCGTACCCCTGTGGGTCGCCGCCGTCCCGGATGTCCAAAGGCGGCGTCGCTCGAACGGCGGCTCGCTGTACTTGATCGAGCATGTGCGACAGTCGCCGAGCCGGCGGCACCGGAAGTATCTGGGCGTTCTTCGCTTTGACCCTGCGCACGCCCTGACCCGATGCGGTGGTTCATCTGTTGCGGTGATATCCCGCGGCGCCGCCGCGGAGCCCTGCATGATCGCTTGGAGGTGTAACCCATGAGCGTTATTCATGCCTCACGGTACGACATCAACGAAGCCGCGTGCCCGATTTTGCCCGTGGACATCCCTGGCACGTCCCTCGGACTGCACGCTACGTGCCTGTACACCCAATACGTGCCTGTGTATGAGTGGCCGCGAGGCGCGTGGGGCCCTGGTGGGGTGACCCGCCTCGCGAGGATCACGACCGGCGTTTGGCTCGGAATAGAGCGCGGGCCCGGCGCCTCCTGGCGGGTCGTCAATCCTGATGTTTGGTACGCCGAGGGGTACGGGTGGTGTCAGAACGATGACGCCACGGTGGCCGGGGCCAGATAGCGGTTCCCGACGCTTGTAACTAGATGAAAACCATCATCGGAGACCTCTGGACCATAGACGCCGCTTGGCGGATCATCCCGACCAATTTGGTCGTCCGCCGCGACGGCCGCGCCGTCATGGGCGCCGGCGTCGCGCTGGATGCGTTCAGGAAGTATCCTCAGCTCGCCGTTGAACTCGGCGAGGCGATCCGACAACTCCATTGGGCCCCGCTGACTCGCCCCGTCACGCATTTCCCTGCTTACCGTCTCAGCTGCTTGCCAACGAAGTATGATTGGCGTGAGCGATCGAACGTTGATCTGATCTGCCGTGGTCTCCGCCAATTCGTCGACGACCTTCCCACGCTTGATCCGCTTACGTCCATCGCCCTTCCGATGCTCGGTTGCGGGTTGGGCGGGCTGCCGGCTACGACCGTGCGTCCGCTCCTCGAGCGCCTGCTGGACGACCGGTTCGTCCTTGTTCTCTGCCAGCGCTAACCTCACACTACTCTTCCCGGGTTACCGAGCGCGCCGCGCGCGGCGCGGATCGTTCCCTGCTCCAGACTTGCCCGAATAGCGCCATCTGGCGGCTCTGGAGTAGAGGGTCACACACATGCGACTGTCCCCGAGAACCACGGTCATTGGGTGTCTTGCGGGAATCCTAGTGGCCGCCCCGGAGGACGGCCATGGGTACGAGGACGACCATACCGTGCTGGCCACGCCGGCGGCCGCGCTGCGGGCCGCCTTGGAGTTCGTCTGGAGCGGCCCTTCCTCCGCAGATCACCCCGCCCGGTGACGGCCCAGCACAGCGAGTGCGTCGATGTCTCAGCTCCCGTTGCCTGAGCCCATCCCTGCGTCGAACGAGCACGCGGTCTCCGTCTCGGCGCTCACCCGGCTGATCAGGGGTACACTCGAGTCTACGCCAGCACTGCGGAACGTGTGGGTCCGCGGCGAGATCTCGAATGTGCAACAGCCTCCATCCGGTCACCTCTACTTCACCCTGAAAGATCCGCAGGCGACCGTCGCGTGCGTCATGTTCGCACGGGCGGCCATGAACCTTCGCTTCGCGCTCCAGGATGGTCTTGAGGTGCTCGTTCGCGGCCACGTGAGCGTCTTTGAGCGGCGCGGGCAGTACCAGCTGTACATCCACGAGGTCGAGCCGGCGGGTCTCGGGAGCCTCCACCTTGCGTTCGAACAGTTGAAGGCACGGTTGCTGGAGGACGGGCTGTTCGACCCGGCCCGGAAACGGCCGATGCCAGCGCTGCCCCGGCGTGTCGCGCTCGTGACGTCTGCCTCGGGTGCAGCCGTCCAGGACATGATCCGCATCGCCCACCGGCGCTTCCCAGGTCTTCCGCTCATCGTGATCCCCGTACTCGTGCAGGGACAGGACGCGCCAGCCGACATCGTGCGAGGCGTCGGACTCGTGCCGTCGACTGGCGCCGACGTCGCCATCGTGGGCCGTGGGGGCGGATCGCTCGAGGAACTGTGGGCGTTCAATACGGAGCCAGTGGCGCGCGCGGTGCTCGCGTGCCCGGTGCCCGTTGTCTCGGCGGTCGGGCATGAGACCGATGTGACGATCGCCGACTTGGTCGCGGACTTGCGGGCTCCCACACCATCGGCCGCGGCGGAGCTCGTAGTCCCGGAGCGCGCGGTGCTCGAGCGCGAGGTGAGCAGCCTGGCCGAGCGATCGACCCTGGCGGCCCGGCGTCATCTCGCGTTGGTCCGTCGGGAATTCACTGGGGTGTGGCACCGGCGCGTCTTTCAGGATCCCGCCACACTCCTGGAGGAGTCTCGCGAGGACCTTGATCACCTGACGCTGCGCATTGCCGGCGGCGTCCGGGGCATTACGGCTCCGGTGCGTACGGAGCTGGACGGCGTGGTGAGACGGATCGCGTCTGGGGCGCGTGCACTCACCGCCGTGCCGCGGTCCGAGCTGTCCGCTGTCACGACCCGCATCGCCACGGCGCTCTCGGCGAGCCTCGACCATCGCCGCGCCGAGCTGCGCGAGATCGCGGGGCGCGTCGATGCGCTCTCCCCGTTCGCCGTGCTTGCCCGCGGCTATAGCGTGTGCCGGACGCCGGGCGGGGTGGTCGTCGAGCGACCGGCGGATGCGCCGGTCGGAACGGACGTCGATGTGCTGCTTGCCGATGGCAGGCTGTCCTGCCGCGTGCTCGGGCACGGGCAGCGTCACCAGGAGGCGCTATGATGAGTACGGATGCGCGGGCGGCGGGCGTCGCCGAGAACATGGAGATCGAGGACGCGTTAGCGGAACTCCGCAGTATTGCGAGCGATTTGGACCGACGGGACGTTCGACTCGGTCAGAAGTTCGCCCAGGCGGGGCGCGCCGCGGAGCTAGCGCGCCTGTGTCTTCGGCGGCTGAACGAGTTCGACGAACAGGTGAAGATCCTGGTCAGCGATGAGCACGGGCAGCCGATCCTGCGTCTGTTCGGGACGGAGAACGGGCCGGCTGGGGCTGCTTCCGGTTCCTGAGACGGGCTCGGTCTCGCCGTCACCCATGACGAGTCCTTCACCCCGGCCGCCTGCGATGCGTCCCGCGACGTCGAATCATCTGGAACAGATCCCGCTTGCTCTTTCGGTCGCGTTGACACCGACCGAGCGGGAGTCGTGGGTGGACGCGCCGGGCACGTCGATTCTTTGCGATGTGTGCGGTGCTGAGGATGCCCGGTTGGTCTGCACTCGGTACGCACAGGCCGGAATTGAAGAGGCGGTTCGCAGCACACGAGGCGATTGGGTCCTGGTGCGGGCCTACTGCCAAAGGTGCTATGACTTACCGCCCGATGCTCCGCGCCAGTGGACGGACGACGAGGCAATCGACCGGCTTCTCCGCAAGCCGAAGGTACGTCGAGCGCACACGCGTCAGCGAGGGTAAGGAAGCTTGTCTCTTCCCGCGCGCGCCTGCGCGCGGAACCGCTCTCCACCATGCCATCTCTCGCTCAGCCGATCTCCACCCAGCCCTGGCAGGCTGCCGTCCGGCTGCTCCCTGGGCGCCAGGCTCTCTCGCCCGCTTCCGTCACGTACGGGACCCCGTCGGGAGATGCTCCGGCCTTGCTGTGGCTCCAAACCCTGCGCCCGTATGATGCCGCGAGACTCGCGCACATCCTTGGGTCCGCCGACGGTCTGCCGGCCCCTTTCCGGGCCATTGTCCGCGCCAAACGATGGACGGTCGGATCGATCCCAGGCTTTGCCAAGAACCGTGCTCTCCCGGCAACGACCCCGCATGCGCTTCGCGAGGGCTGCGCCGTACTGGCACAGCACCACCCTCGGTTTGCTCGAGCTCGCCTGGCGCTCACCGCTCGCTTCCGGGCAGCCGTACCGATCACGCTGCTGCGGCGTAGCGCCGGCTTGTCGCAGGAAGAGCTGGCTGCGAAAAGCGGATACGCTCGGTCCTATGTGTCCTTTCTCGAGTGCGGGCACAAGGATGCGGCCGTCACCACCATCGCCGTGATCGCGACCGCCTGTGGCTTCGATGTCGAGATACGGGTGCTACGCAACGGCGTGGCGCTCGCGTCGCCTGCGCCGCTCCTCCTTCGGTCGGCTGGCCCGCGCCGCTTCAGGCACCGCGTCACCGCGTGGACGGCGTTGGCCGTCCACGCGATGCGCGTGTCCGGCGGCCTTCGTAACGGTCAACTCGCTCGGCGCCTTCGTATCCACCGCTGGTGCCTTGGCCGGTTGGAGCGCGGACGCGGGACGACATCGTTCGAGACGCTCCACAAGATCGCCGCGGCCACCGGGCATACGGTTCAGGTCCGGTTCCTCGGCTCGCGCCACACCCGCTTGCTCTCGCCGACACCGATCGTCGTCGGTCGGCCCTTTGGTATGAAGCGTCAGTAACGCCCATGTCCGTACCCCGCGGCGTGGATGCGACCACCCGTAGTGTCGGTTGTGACAGAGTCGATATGCGTCTCCCTGTGCTCGAGATCCCTGTGGTTCGCGTGGCGCTCGTGCGTGAAACGACGCTCAACGCTGTCCCTCGCACCGTTGGTCGACCCGCGGACGCCGCGAGCGTCTTCCGAGAGTTGGTCGGCGACCGGGACCGGGAGACCTTCGCGGTGCTGATGCTGGACGTCAAGCACCGGGTGCTCGCGGCGCACATCGCGAGCATCGGTGCCCTCGATCACTCGATCGTGGAACCGCGTGAGGTGTTTCGTGCGGCCGTGCTGGCCGGCGCCAAGGCGGTCATCCTTGGCCACAACCATCCCTCGGGTGATCCGACGCCGAGTGACGCCGACTGTCAGATCACCGGGCGGCTTCGCCAGGCGGGGCAGTTGCTCGGCATCCGCGTGCTCGACCACGTCATCATCGCAAACGGCGGGGCGTGGGTCAGTCTGGCGGAACGCGGGGGCCTCTCGTCCGCGTCGACCAGAGAGCGTTGTTCGGTCCGCCACCGTAGACCGGCGCTGGCCGGTGAGTAGCCGCATCCTGTTACGGCCTAGCGCGCCGTGCGGCGCGGATCGTCCGTCATCATGACACTCGTCGCGCTCACCGACGCTCAGCTGGACGCGATCGTCATCGCGCTTCACTCGCAGCTGGACGGCCGGACTTCGCCTGAGGACGAGTCTGCGATCGAGGACGCCCTGGCGGTTCTGGCCGGCGCCCCAGACGCGGCTCATCGTCCGTCACGGACGGTCGCGATCGCCGCCGACGCCGCGTGACTGCGCCGGACGGTGCGGCATCGCGCGGTCCGGGTAACGAAGTCTACCGCTCCCTCCGTGCTACCGTGATCGATACCAAGGCACCGGCTCACCAAGGAGACGCACTGGCATGGCTGTCGTTGCGCTGCCTGTCCTAGCCACCGCCCTCGTTACCCAGCGATACGACGAAGTGACCTCGCTCGTGGAGCTGGAACTCAACGCGCTCCGTCCGCACAGTCCGGCCGGCGGGCATCCGTACAGTTCGCTCCTCCAGGCGACCCTCGCGGACTTCAAGTCGATGGAACACCACGAGCTGCATTCGTGGGCTGTGTCACTTGCGGCTCCGCTCGAGGAAGCGCGGCGTGAGGGCGACGAGATGTGGGAGTGGGTCATCGTGTCCGAGCTCCGGGCGATCTGCCGGCGGTTTCTTGCCGGGGACCGGGCCATGCGTGTGCCGTGTGGGCGGCCCGCATGATCTTCGTCCGCCGGCGGGCGTATCAGTCGTGGCCCTTGGCGCCAGTCGATGTGCTGGCTCGCGTCGAGGTCCGGTTGGCCGGGCTCGACGGGCATCTCGGCGCCGCTCGGACGTACGGGGACAGCTCAATGGCCATGGACGTACCACGCTCGGCGGGGGCACCGGGTCTTTGCCTGGAGCGTCCGCTCGTCGTGGTGGATACCGAGACTACGGGCACGGATCCGCAGACGGACCGGATCGTGCAGATTGCGCTCACGCGGGTCGCCGCTGACGGACATGTGGACGCGTTTGCGTCCTTCGTGAATCCCGGGATCGCCATCTCGGAGGCTGCCACAGCCGTTCACGGCATCACAGCGGCCAGCCAGTCTCGGGACCGCCCCATCCTTTTCGGAGATCGCAGCGCAGGTGCGCGAGTTCATCGGGGAGGCGGACCTCGCCGGGTTTAACGCTGCGGCGTTCGATGTGCCGCTCCTGACCCGGCAACTGCGGGAAGCCGGGTGTCCGCTCAGTATGGCCGCCCGGCGCGTCGTGGACGTGAAGGTGCTGTACCATCAGCTGCGGCCGCGGACGCTTGGCGATGCGTATCGCGAGTTCGTCGGCCGTGAGCTCGCGGGCGCCCACGGGGCCGTCGCCGATGCCAACGCCACACTTGACGTGCTTCGGGCGATTCTCGAGAAGCACCCGGAGTTACCACGGCGGCCGCAGGACCTCGCGGTCCTCCTGGGCGATCCAGACCGGTCCCTGTGGGTGGACCCCGACGGGCGGCTTGTGTGGCATGAGGGGCAGGCCGTGTTCTCGTTCGGTAAGCACAAGGGCCAGGCGCTCGAGGACGTGGCGACGCGCGAGCCCGGGTTTCTGCGCTGGATGCTCAATCAGACGTTTTCCGATGAGGTCAAGACGGTGGTCCGGAATGCGCTGGCTGGAATCTTCCCGGCTGCACCGGACTCCACGCACGCACAGGAGTAATGGGCGGTGACAATGCATCGCGTTCGCGTGAAGATCGAGGAGTGGAATCCGCTCGGCACTGGACGGCCTACGGAGCCCGAACCGCTCTCTGCCCGTGAACAGGGCCTGCTCGACATGCTGCGGCATGCCGGAGTCTTGGAGAGCAACGTCAAGGGGTTCCCGCGTGTCATCGAATACACGGTGCCGTACGATCCCAAAGGCCAGATCCGGCGCTGGGCGTCGTTCGGGTTCGAGGCGGAGGACATCTCGTCACCATGATCGATCTCGGGCAGCACTCTCGCATTATCCTTCGCCGGCGCGGTCGGACGGTCATCCTGCAGGTGGAGTTCGACGCCCACACGGATGATCTGGCCGACGCGCTGCACGATCGGTTGCAGCATCGGCTGACCAACGCCGACCGTGTCCCGATGCCCCAGGCCATTCTGAACGAACTCGTCAATTGAGCGCGGTGAAGGAGCGAACCACGTGGCGGATCGCCGGTTGACTCGTGCGCAGATCAGTGTCGTCGGCGTGGACAGCGGCCGTCTTGTGGTCACTGATCCGACGCGCATCAAGAGCGAGTGGACCCCGAAGATTGCGGACCAATGCTGGAACTTGACCCCTCTTCCAATACTCGCCGAACATCTCAACACCGGTTCCGTGTCCTTTCTGGCCCACTCGTCGTAGACTCAACCAACGAAGGGGCGATCGCGCCGCCGGCGGCGGCGGACCTTATACGGGAATACTGTGCTCCATCCACCGGAGGTGTGGTGCTGTCATGTTCAACAGAATCATCCTGATCGGGCGTCTGACCCGCGATCCCGAACTGCGTTACGTCCCGAGCGGTGCCCCCGTGGCGAACTTCACGCTCGCGGTGGATCGCGCGTTCAAGGCGCAGAACGGCGAGCGCGAGGCCGACTTCATCGACATCGTGTGCTGGCGCAAGACGGCCGAGCAGGTCAGTCAGTACCTGACCAAGGGCCGCCTCGTCGTCGTGGACGGCCGCCTCCAGATCCGGTCGTACGAGGCGAAGGACGGCCAGAAGCGCAAGGTCGCCGAAGTCGTGGCCGAGACGGTCCGATTCCTCGACCGCAAGCCCGGCGGCAGCGAGGCTCCCGCGGCGACCGAGAGCCAGACCGGTGAACCTGCGGGCGAGCCCGTGGGTGCCTCCGTCGGCGGCGACGAGGACGTGCCGTTCTAAGATTGAGCGGTGGGAAGCTGCGGTGTCCCGCAAGGACCCGTGGAGGCGCAACCCCAGGGCGATGTGCCCTATTGGAATCCGGCCCGACTCATACGGGGTAGCAGGGAATCGGGCCAGCCTCCCACTTTCGTTATCGCACGATGGGTAACCCAACGATGAGATTCATCTGCCCCCAGTGCGGCAAGACAACGGACATTGAACGCAGCCGTCCCGATCACGAGATCGTGGCTGTCTACTGTCTCCATCGCGATCGCCACTTTGGCGGAGGTTCGGAGCCCCTGCTGATGGAGCTGGTACCGGCGTCGGTGTCGACGCCCGCGGCGGTTGCGCCGGAGGCGGTCGGCGCCGCGCGATAGCGCGTTTGCTCGGGGAAAACCGATCATGGACCACGTCTACGTCCTCGCTATCGACCACCGCTACGGCACCAATCTCACGGCGCATCGCACGGAGGGCCGATAGTTCTCCCTCGTAAGCCTGCGACGATCTGCGCGCGCCGGAAGATCCACGTTCGTGGGCCGCGCACGAGACGGCACCCCAAGGCGTGCCGTAGTTCGGACGGCCTACGTCTCGACCTCTGAATCCGCTCTTCGGTGATGTCCGGCCTTCGAGTCGCGGTGCCCGGCCGGGCACCGGAGTGTCTGTGTGTGTATCGCGGCGCTCAGGACTCGGCCGCGGCGCCTATAGGAGGGTCGATCATGGCAATGGTTGATGTTGCGCAGGAACCCACGTTGCCCCAGGCCCACCATGCGTCTGCGCTCGCGCGACTCAAGCAGGCTCTGACCACCGGGTCTCCACGCATGGTCGGCGCCGACGGAGACATCATCCCCCTCCCGGAGCCGGCTCGGCACGTGCTCGCACGCGCGGTCGACCTCCTCCATGCCGGACGGGGCGTGACGGTCCGTCCGTACGAGACGCCGAAGCGCACCGAACTGACATGGATCGCCCGGCTGGTGGCCAAGTCGCCGCTGGAGCAGATCGAAACGGAGACCGATTACCTGCTGGCGATCGGCAGCTCGCAGCCGGCGTTCCTGGTCCTGATCAACCCGGCGGCCGCCTCGGTCGTCGGACCGGACGGAGTCGCCACGATGGTGTCCCAGGCGCGGCGTGAGCGGCGGCTGGCCTTCCAGGTGGGCCGCGCGATCGTGCTGGCGTTCAACGGGGCGTGGAACGCGCCGACCATCATCGACGATCTTATGACGCTCCTCGTGCGTCACCAGATCGGGAGCCCCATCCCGACGCTACAGGCTCGGTCGAGCGCCAGTCGGGCGTTCCACACCATGCGCGCGTGGATCCGGGGGATCGCGTCATCGTTAATGGAGCATGACGACGAGACGGTGCTGGCACCCGCACAATTGCCGGCCCCAGTCGAGGCGACCGCCGTTACGGCCGCCCGCGTGGCTTCCGAGCCGCTGGAGACGGCGGGGTGGCCTTCGGACAGGGGTAACTCTTAACCGCATCCAGGACGGCGTCCCACAGATCCTGACGGATCGCGGCCAGGATACGGCTCCGCCCTTCGGGCGTAGCGCCCTCGTCAGCACGAAATCGCGCGGCCACATGGGCGCGGAGCAGCGTCTCCACCAGCCTCACGGGCAGACCCTGCCAGTAGGCGAGATCGGCTTCAATCTCGGCCGGCGTCGGCCGGCGCGCTTCGTAGCCCATGATCGCCCACGGCGCCAGCGGTGGCACGCGGGGTGTCGGCGGGGGCGGCGGAGGCAGCATGTTCACGCCCTCCAGCCGCGCGTCAATGATGCCGATGCTGATGGCGTTGCCGACCACCTTCTTGAACATCACGACGACGGCGTGCCAGCCGTCGCTGGTTGAGGCGTGTGGACCGCTTAACGCCGCGGCGAGAAACGCGCGGATGGTCGCCTTCGCCAGTTCGGCGGACACGTCCGTGCCACATCCGAGCTCGCGAAGAAAGGCGTCGCGATCGACCGACCGCATGATGTCGCTGTTGGTGGACCGGCTGTGCTCCACGACGTAGTCGCTCGCGCGCGCCGTGTCCTTCGGATACAGCGACGGCTTCGACCGGATCTCGGCGATGACCGGGTCGACCACGCGACGGGGTTCGTGAACCCGGACGGCCAGCTCGTCGATCCGGATGGCCAGCGGATCGTGCTTCGGGTCACGGCCGCGCGCGCCGGAATCGCCCGGCCACTCGTCGAATCTCACGTCCAGCGGATCTCTCGTATCCATCTTACCCTCTAGTATACCGGATGCCCCGAACGAGGCCTTAATCAAGGGCTCCAGCGGTTCGCTCTCCGACCCCATTCCGGCCTCGCGCGCGCCCTTCCCGGGCGCGGATTCGCGCCCCGCACCGCCGTCACGTCCTGTCTTGGAGGCCACTCCGTGGTAACCGATCCGCTTGCCATCCAGATCCCCATATTCGATGGAACGCGTCCGCTTCCGCCGGCGCCGCCACACGCGAACGGTGACACGGCACGGCGGCCGGCCGCCGCCGCGGCAGGCACCCCATCCCACGACTCGCAGCTGCGCGGCGACGCGGGGAATGCACGCGGGTTCAACCTGTTGATCTGGAAGGGACGGCTGGCCAGTGATCCGGAGATCAAAACCGCTCCGAGCGGCACCCGCTTCCTGCGAGTACGGTGTCTCCAGGACCAGTCCGACCGGAACGGCCAAGCCGGCACGCAGGGCGTGGAAATCGCGCTCTTCAACGAACGCGCGGAGTCCTTCGTCGCGCGGTTCCGAAAGGGCGACCAAGTCCTCGTGAAAGGCCGCCTCACGCTCGAGACCCACCGCGACAAGGACGGCGTCCTCCGCGCCACGGCGTCCATTCACCCTGAGGGCGCCATCGATCTGCTCCATCGGCCGCAGCGGTAGACGAGGGCCCGCTTCGGCGGACCGCGCTATGCTGCCATGTATGCGACGGACGCGGCTTCGCCGGAAGACTCCCCTTCGATCGCGCACAAGACTTCGGGCGCATGCGGCCAGCCGAACCCGGCGCGGTCCGGTCGAATTCGTATGCGGCTACTGCAGGGCCGTCTTTCACCGGATCGTGCGCCGGAAGCGGCCTGAGCGTCCCGAGTTCTGCTGCAAGGACTGTGCCCGGCAGTACCGGGATCGCGAACGCCTCGCCAACCCGCGCACACCGGCGCCGCAGCACTCCTCGTCCTGGTGGCGCCGACTTCGAGCGTATATCCGGGCGCGCGACGGCTATCGGTGCGTCCTGTGCGGGGTGTCAGAGCAGGCGCTCGGGGGCGAACTGAGCGTCGACCACGTGTACCCGCGGCGGGCGTTTCCTCGCGCGATCGACGTCTACCGGACGTTCGGCACGAATGGCTTCGTGAGCGTGTGCCCGACGTGTCACGGACGGAAAACCAGCGGCGCGGAGGCCGCGTGGCTGCGCGGGGACGCGCTCAAGCTGCGAGCGTACGTCGAGACGGTGACCGCGGCTCTTGGTGACACGCCTCTGGTCCCGCCGGCCACTGGGTAGGACTCTCGGTTGCCGCGCGGTTGCTGCAAGATGCGCTAGGCTTCGATGTGTTCGTGGCCGCCTACGCTTGAATGCTGGCGTCAGGTGCACCACCACCAGCGTGGCGATCCGCTTCCACCCGTGCGAGCGGTCCCCCGTGGTTACTCCGGTCCGTGTCCCCGTCCAGGCTGATACACGTCGGTCCATCGGAGGACACGGTCCGGAGCGACCATCGGGGACCGCTCTGTTGATCCACATCGGCTGGCCAGCACAGCACAGACGGAGGCCACGAATATGCGTCACGCGGTTCGTCACAGGCGGCAGGCCATCCTCGGGTGCCTGATCGTGTTGTCCTCAGGGCTCGCGATCTGCAGCGGGTCGTGGTTCGGTGCCTTCCCCAGCGGGATCGCCGCCGCCATGTCGTCGATCGGCGTCGGCATCGTCAGGCTCTGGGTGTCGCTCCTCGCCGCAGGAGGCATGTGGATGCTGTGTGGAGCGTTCCGTGACACGCTCACCCCGCGCAGTCGCCCCGCGTTCCCTGCCCCGACCGAGCCCGTGCGCGCGGCCGGCCGCACGGAAGGGCGGCCCGGGGCGCTGTACGTCAACGGAACTGTCTACGATCGGCGGTAGCCCGTGACACCGCGGGCGCCATGATCCGTCCCTCCTGCCGGCTCCCCTTGCCCGCTCTCTTCCCTGCCTGAGCGTCCTGCTGACCGACCCGGAATAAGCGCGAGCTCGCTCGTGCCTACGATTTACGCATGAATACGCGCAAACCAGCAACCGTCCTGGCTCAGGAGATCTCCATGCGATCCCCGTGTTAGGTCCAGGCGGGCGCCGTGCTGACCGATCACCGCGGCCGCCACTTTGAGTGGGGGTGGAATCACGCCGGGTGTGGCCTGGGCGAGCACGCAGAGCAACACGCACTCCGACGCGCGAACCCCGCTCGCGTTTCGGGCGCCACTATCACCGTGTACGGCCGGCGGCGCGCAAGCGGTCATCCGGTGCTCTCATGGCCATGCGCAGAATGCCTCGCCGCACTCGTTCGCGCCGGGGTAGCGAATGTTGCGTACTTCGATAAACGCAGGTGGCGGCACCGCGGTCTCCGTCCCCCCGGGTGGCCGATCGTCGCATCCGACGACCGCGCCTTGAACGCGGCGATCCGCGCTTTGTGGGCGATTCACTAATTAGGAATTGCCAAGATATCCTCAACCAATGGCGGGGCGGATCGGGCACTTTTGCCACGATATTCCCGGTCAGCTTGCCACGATAGGATCGAATCCTACAGTAGCAAGATCGTTCGCTGACAACTATTTTTTGGGTGCGGGAAACAGATGGACCAAGTAGGCAATGGCAAGGGCGAACCTGACCAACGCAAAATAGATTAGCATGAACTGGGCCAGCAGCGTGAGTTGCACCCATTTTTTCTTAGATACGTTGATTTTTTCGATCACTGTGGGCGAACACATATAGCCGAGAATATAGATGCCTGCGCCAATCGACAAAATACTCCAAAATGCAGCGTACCCAAGGTGTATCATAGCGGGGCGAGGGAGTTTGTCGTAGCCGATCGTGAGCGCCGCTCCGACGCCGGCGAGCACGATACTGACCATCGTTGCAGCCGCATTGACTTGGGTGGTAATCGCATTGGCAGCGGTTTGACGTCGCGCCGAGTCTGTTTCCATGGGGGAATGCCCCGCTAACAGCCAGGCTCGGTTCATCGTAAGTAATACGACGAGGAGTACTACGGTCTCGACGATAGGGAGTGCCCCGAACGCATGCAGCAGGATCATCCGTTCCGTACTCGACACACGGTGGGGCCGTATCGCCGTATCATTGAAAGCCGCCCACGTTGATTACCCTGCGATCGTACCCTTGGGCGTCCGTCAATCTTCGGAGGATATCGAACAGTTCCTTGGCCGAAAGACGTAGGACCATAGGATTGATGGACTTCAGAAACGCCTCTTGCTTGTGGCGATTCACGTAGATTCCACTTAGGGCCGCGCGCAATCGCACTGAGTTGTTCGTGAGAAACTGTGTGTGTGGCTTGAACGGCACAGGGACGCATTCGGAACCAAATCCTACGTCGTAATCCTCTACGTTGAGGGCGGCGCTTCCGCGAGTCCGAGCCCGTTCAGTCGCCACGATATCGGCTGCGGTGAGGGTGTCGAAATAGGGCATGGGGTGGTCAGGATCTTGTACAACTAGGCGCCATATGTTGAGCTGGTTCGCCCTGAGTTGCACGCCTCTGGACAGGAGGTATGGGGCAGGGGCTTCTTGAGGGTAACTCGTCGTTGCCAGAAGTCCAATGAGCAAGACCATGCAGACAGAACCAGTCAGACCGTGGCCGATGGCTTTCATCAGTTCCCCCCTCGTGCCCTTCACCCGTGTTTGCCATCTTTTGTGGCCTGGTTTGTGAGTTCCTGCGCTTGAGGGCCGTGCGCCGCCGGCTGCCGCCTGCACGCTGTTAAGATCTTCTAATGTCTCAGCCGATCATCCACCACGATCGTCGCGGCCTCTTTATCTCCCTTGAGGGAGCGGAAGGAGCCGGCAAGACCACTCACGCCGCTCTTCTGACCGACCGACCATCTGCGGCATCACGACTATGACGTCCTGTCGCTCCGCGAGCCCGGCGCCACGGCCCTGAGCGAACGGATCCGCGCGCTGCTCCTCGCTCCGTCCCATGGAGACTTGGCGCTCCGGACGGAGATGCTCTTGTTCGCCGCCGACCGGGCGCGCATTCGTGTCATTGACGGCGTGCAGCCGCTCGACGCGGTTCAGCGCGATGTTGTGCGCGCGGTGACGCGCTTGCTGGTCGCTCACGGTCGTTCCGCCCCGGTCGACCAGTAGCCCTCACCAGCCGTTCTTCGGTTCGGCGCGCGCCGCGCGCGCGGAGCCACCCGGTAGCCCGTCCTGTCGTGTGCACCAGTCTGTATCCTTGCTGCGGAGGCACGCCCATGATGACCGACCGACGCCACTCCCTCGCGGAAGCCACCGGCTTGTCGGCAGACTCGCTCGAGGAACTCAAGGAGTCCGTCGTGGATGCGCTCGTCCGCAAGGGCGTGCTCGTCACCGTCCACATCGGCCGCTGGCGGGCGCGCCACAAGCTCGCGCCGGAAGATCTCGGCCTCGACCAGCAGGCGGCCCGGGCGCTCTCGGACGCCCTCGACCTCGGCTACAAACTGCTGCTCGCGCGCTCGACCCTTCAGGAGCTCGCGCGGCTCGAGTCCGCCGCCCGGGGGAATCTCGCGCGGCACAGCCTCGACAGCCGTCTCGGCGCCTTCATCTCGGACGAGGCGCTGCCGAAGTTCCTCGAGGCGCACGACGCGCTGCGCGGCAAGTACCTCGGGATCCGCGACACGATCGTGGAGCAGCTACCGCAGCTTCGGACGGAGGCTGCTCGGAGGTTTGAAAGCGCCGCGCACCAGATCTACCAGCGCCTGCATCCGGATCTCAGCGAGACGGCGTTCGTGGACACGTACGTCGCGCGCGCGCTCGCCCACTGGCCGAGTGCCCAAGAGATTCGCGGCTCATTCTATTTTGACGCGACACTGGCGCTCGTCCCGCTCGCGAGCGAGCTCGCCCGCGAGCAGGCGAAACTGGCCGAAATCCGCGACGACGAGCGGGTGAAAACCGAGTTGCGGCGGCAGTTCGCCGAGGAACGCACCCGCCAAATCGACGGCTTCCTCACCGACGTCGTCGGTAACCTCCGGGGAATGGTCTACAAGACCGTGAAGACCGCGCTCGCGAACGTGGACCAGCACGGGACGCCGTCGCCCGGCACGACGGCCAGCCTCCGTCGGCTCATCGAACGGGTCCGGACGCTGAATGTGTATGGCGACTCGGAGATCGAGACCCAACTGGGCCGGCTCGAACACGCCCTCGTCCCGGCGAAACGGCGGACCGCCGTCACCACGGCAACGCTCCGCGCCGCGCTCGTGCAACTGAGCGAGACGACGGAGACGTCCGTGCGCGAGGCATTCTCTATCGATCCCCTCCTCCGCCGGTTCTCGCTGCTCGACCTCTCGGACGACGCGCCGGCCGAGCCGGCGGACCCGCGTCCGGCGCAGACCGCGCTCTCGGTCTAGCCCCTCATGACCATCGCGACCACACAGGACTTCATCACCCACATCGGCGCTCTCGAGCGGGCGCGCTTTCCGCTCCTGTACGTCGTCACGCGCGAGGAACGGCGGGCGCTCGTGGCGCTCCAGAACGCCGCGGCCGCCCGAGGCGCGTCGTTCTTCACGTGGTCGTTCACTAAGGGCTGGACCGATGCCGATGGTCAACCCGCCGCGTTCGGTAAGGGCACTCAGGACCCGATGAGTGCGCTTGACGCGATTGTGAAGCGCCAGGTCGCGGGACGAGAGTTCCTCGTCATGTGCGACGTCGACGTCTTCTTCACCAACGCCGGCGTCGTCCGGATGGTGCGGGACCTGGACGCGCTCCTGCGTGAGCGGACGCAGACACTCGTGGTGCTGAGCCCGCAACTGGTGCTCCCCCCGACGCTTGGCAGTTGCTTCCACGTGCTCGACTTTCCGCTGCCCGAGCGCGGGGTGTTCGAGGAGCTGATCGACAAGGTCGGCGAGGCCGCCGCGAGCACGCTCGATACCGGTGATGGACGCCGGTCCAAGCAGGCGAAAGGCCTGATTGCGACCCCGGAGGTGCGTGAGACGGTCGTGCGGGCCCTCGGCGGACTGACGTACGACGAAGCCGAGAACATTCTCGGCCTGTCACTGGTCACCCGCCGGCGGTTCGATCCGGATCTCATCGTGGCGGAGAAAGGCCAGACGATCCGCAAGACCGAGGTGCTCGAGGTGGTCGCCACGGACGAAGGCCTCGACCAAGTCGGGGGGCACGAGGCGCTCAAGGCTTGGCTCCGAGAGGCGCAACTGTCCTTCAGCGACGACGCGCGCGCGTATGGGATCGAACCGACCCGCGGGGCGCTCTTCGTCGGGATGCCCGGCACCGGCAAGAGCCTGATCGCCAAAGCTACCGCGGCGACGTGGGGCCTGCCGCTCGTCCTTATGAATGTCGGCCGCGTGATGACCGGGGTCGTCGGCGCCAGCGAGTCGCGGGTCCGCGAGATGACGCGGATTATCGAAGCGCTCGCCCCGGTCGTGGTCTACGCTGACGAGATCGAAAAGGGCGTTGGCGGGGTCGCCAGCTCCGCGCATTCGGACAGCGGCACCGTCGCGCGCGTGTTCGGCCACCTGCTGACGTGGATGCAGGAGTCCAAAGCCCCGTTTGTGATGCTGGCGACGGCCAACGATCCGTCGCTGCTGCCTCCCGAATTCGTGCGCCGGTTCGACACCGCGTGGTGGTTCGACGCGCCCGCCCCACTCGAACGCCGACAGATCTGGGGTATCCATCTTGCCAAACGCCATCGGGAGGCGTCGACCTTCGATCTGAACGAGCTCGTGGATCGCAGCGACCAGTATACCGGCGCGGAGATCGAGAAAGCGGTCAAGCAGGCCATGCGCCACGCTTACCTCGACGGCCGGCGCGAACCCACGACCGTGGACTTGCTCAGCGCGCTCACGCGCGCGGAGCCGATGAGCGCCAGCCAGGCGGTCCGGCTCGGCCAAGCGCGCGAGAGCCTCGGCGGGTTGGCCCAGGACACCGCCGTGCGCGCGGAGGTCGCCGCGGGCGCGGCCGCATCTCGAGGGTCGACGACACCCCGCAAGTTCGATCTGTCCTAGCGACCGCCTGACATCGCCACGGGAGGTGAATATCATTTCGCACTTCACCGAGATCAGCTTGGAGATCCGTGACAAGGAAGCGCTCCTCGCCGCGCTCACCGAGATGGGCTATGACGGCAAGGTCGAGGTGCACGACGCGCCCGTCGTGCTCATCGGCTACGACGGCAACCCCCGGGTCCTGCGCCATGACAATGTCCGGGCTGAGATCGTGATCCGGCGCCAGCATCTGTGGCGCGCCGCGAACGACATCGGGTTCGCGCGCCAAGCCGACGGCACTTACACCGCCTATATCAGCGAGTACGACCGAGAGGTTCAGCCGACCTGGCACACGCGCCTGCTCCAGGCGCACGGCATTCACGTCGCCCAGGAACAGCTGCGGACACTCGGGTGCGTAGGCGTCGAGCTCACTCGCCAGGAGGACGGTACGGTGGTCATCTCCGGCGTCCGGTACGACGACCAGGCCGTCTCCTCGTTCCATGTCTAACCCCGCCGGCCGGGCCGAGCGTATCGCGATCGCGGTCCGGCCCGACGGCTGCGCGGTCGCCGTGTACTCGGACACCGTTCCGTTCGAGACGCTTGGGCGTGTCACCGCGATGCCGCGGGCGAGCCTGGTGGAATGGGATGGCTCCGCTCGGGAGTGGATCGCGCGCGACGCGCGCACGAACGAGATCGTCGCGCATGGCCGCTCCCGAGAGGCCGTGCTGCGCGACGAGCACGACCATTACGTGGACGCCCTGCTCCGCGGATCCCTGTCCTCGCTGTGAGACGACTTCCCACCCCGCACCTCGGCCTCAGCCCAGACGGGACGCCGGGGTCACGCACCCGCGTGGAGCGCAGCTCGCGGGTACGTCCGACCCACGCAACACCCGGCGAGGACGGGAGCTTGGCTCTTTGCCGGGTCGCCAGCGAGTCGAAACCCGACACATGGTACACAGTCTACGAGCAACGGGACGGTGCGCTTTTCTGCACGTGCCCGGACTTTCTGTTCCGGCGGCGGGCGCGCCAGGAGCACTGCAAGCACCTGATCGGCCTGCACGCGCAGGGGCTGCTCCACCCCGCCGAGCTTGCCGCCCGAGCGCGCGCCACGACCGATCTCAGCCTGCCCCGATTCCTCATTCTCGACATCCCGGAGGTACCTCATGCAGCGCCAGCAGATCACGGTGACCATCACGCCGGACGGCCGCGCCACCGTCACGGTCAGCGGCGTGAGCGGCCCGTCGTGTAAGGCCCTCACCAAGGGGCTCGAGCGCGCGCTCGGCGCGACGACCGAGACACGCGACACGGCGGAGTACTACGAAACGCCGCTGTCCATCAACGGCACGCTCGGCCTGAAGCCCGAGTAGCCGACATTCTCGGAGGACGCGACCCATGGGCCTTCCTCTCGACGATCGTGAACTCGGCGCGGTGCTGGCCGGCCTCAGGCTGCTCCAAGAAACCCTCTGGCAGCGCACCGGCCTGCCCCGCGGGATCCACGAGATCTACGCCGATGCCGGCCTGTACCTGGACCCGCCGCACACGGAGATCGTCAAGGCCGGCACGCGCGCCGAAGCGCTGCGCGCCGTTCAGGACTTCGGGTATGGCGACCAAGCCGAACTCGTGTACCTCGAACCACGCGAGGCGGACTAAGACCATGACCACTCAACCTGCTCACGACCCCCACGCCGACGTCGCCCGTGATCTCCGCAGTACCGCAAGACACCTCGAAGTGCTTGAGTTGCGCGCGGCGATGTGGACGAGCGCTGGCGACAAGAGCGAGTTCGACGCCTACGTGAGCGCCCTGCGCCACCTAGCCGACCGGATTGTCTCGCTGCGACCGGATGCCACGCCGTAAGGGAGGCTTGGTTCATCATGGCAGACGCTCATCGTCGTATCCGGTACGTCACCCAGTATGGCGACGTCCGCACGATTCCCATAGCCGATGTTTGGAAGATCGCGCTGCACGGATTCCGGAAGATGCGGGTAGCCGCGCGGCGCGCGCTCCGCGAGGCGGGTCTATCCGTTGTGTGGGCGCCCGAGGATAGGCCGCGACCTGGCCGGCTTCGCTGGCCGCGGCGCTAGGTCTGCGGTATAATCTGGATGCGACCTACTTGGAGTAGGACGCACCCGCTTCCCGGCACCCGGGAAGCCTTGGGACTCGAGTCTATGGCCCGAGTCCCAAGTGGGGACCGGGTGTCGTTGGAGGTGGCACGGTGAGACATAACCGTGCGCCAGGCCCTCTGGCTTACAGCAAGAAGCGCAAGGTGTGGGTTCGGCGCGTGGTGACCAACATCACGCAGTTACTGACCGTCGGGATTCTCCTCCAGGCGCTATTCCCGACGGCGCAAATCGGGACGGTTGCCATGGCAGTCGGTATCACGGCCACACTGGCCGCTGGACTGTATGGCTACCTCCTAGCGGAGGTGTAGGGATGCTCGGATATTGGATCATCATGGGGGTTATCCTCATCGGGTCCATTCTCGGCATCATCGCTTACTTCCGCGACGAAGGACGTCGTGGGCACGGCACGCAGGTGCCACGCTCTCGTCCCTCGTAACCGGCGCCGCCGCGCCGTAGTCATGTTCGGAGCCGCGTCCGGCGTGGACCCGGCTCTCCCTTTTTGTCGAACGGTTCTCTCCTGCTACCCCGTCATATCCCGTATCCTCCCACACAACTATGGAACATTCGACTGCCCCAATACGTCTGCGCGACCACCACGCCCTCGCCGCGGCCGCGCGCGACGCCACCTCCGCCTTCTTGGGCCGATTCGAAGTCTGTGGGGTCGGCGTCACGCATTACGCCGACGAGCCATGCGTCAGCTTTCTGCTGCGACGCGATTCTCCACAGACCCGCTCCGCCCTCGACCGATGGGCTGCGGACCGCCGCGTTGCGATTCGCATCACCGTAGCCGCCAACGGACTTGTCTAACCGGTATTCCCCAACTCGACCAACCCCAGTGGCCAGCGCACCTCGCGCCACCCTCACGCCGTTCTGGGCGTCCGACAACGGCGCGACGCGTGTTGATCTCTACCACGCTCATGTCCTCGACGTTCTACGGGCCCTACCGGCACGGTCGGTCCATACCGTCATTACGAGTCCACCATACTTCCAGCAGCGCGACTACGGTCTCCCCCCGCAGATCTGGGGCGGTGATCCCGCCTGCCGCCACGTCTGGAGCATCGCCCACGGGTACTCCACCCTGACTCCCTCGTCGCGCGCGGGCGCGAAACGCTCGGCCCCCGGGCGCGCCAACGCCGCGCGGCTGCAACGCGCGCGGCACTGGCGCAGCGAGACCTGCGAGCGGTGCGGTGGCTGGCGCGGATGCCTGGGGCTCGAGCCGACCTCCGATCTCTTCATCGCCCACCTCGCGCTCGTCTTCCGTGAGATCCGGCGCGTGCTGCATCCGAGCGGCACTGTCTGGATCAACATCAGCGACACCTACGACAAGAAACACCTCCTCAACATCCCGGGGCGGCTCATCGACGCGCTCAAGCACGACGGATTCATCTATCGCGCCGAACTGGTGTGGGCGAAGGCGGTGTCGCTCTGCCCCACCTACAGTGGCAGCGCGCGGTCGCGGGGACTGACAGATCGGCCGACTCCGAGCCACGAGCTCGTCCTGCTGTTTTCGCTCCGGCCGCGATACTACTACGACGTCGACGCGGTCCGGGAGCCCCACAACGATCTCACGAATCTCGGCGGATTCCACGGCCGCGGCGGGGTCAACGCCGCGGCCTACGAGGCCCGGAAGTGGACCGATCGCTCCGACGGGGTGGGGCGACCCCCGATCACGATGCGCACCCGCGCCTACCATCCGCTCGGCCGGCCGCTCCGGTCCGTTTGGACGGTGAATCCCCAGCCGAACACCGCCGGACTGCATCTTGCGACCTTCCCCGAGGATCTCGTGCGGCCCATGGTGCTCGCCGGCACCAGCGCCCGCGGCTGCTGCCCCACGTGCGGCGCCCCCTGGCGGCGTGACGTGTCGCCCACCTACGTGAAGTCGCCTCGCCATGGCGCACGATCCGTCGTCGGCCGGCACGTCGCCACCGGTCAGAACGGCTTCGACGGTACCGCCTCGCCGCGGCGGGCGAAAGTCGTCACCACAACCGGGTGGCGCCCCACCTGTGCCTGTGACGGGAACAGCGCCGTCCCGTGCACGGTGCTCGATCCGTTCTCCGGCTCCGGCACCACGCTGCTCGTCGCGCAACGATTGGGTCGCAACACCGTGGGGATCGAACTCTCGGATGCGTACTGCGCCGCGGCCCAGGAGCGGATCGGCGCTGAGCACAGTCAGATGCGCCTCCTTACGTGCCCTGCAGTGACGGATGCTCCTGATCACACGGACAGGCACGATCAACGGTCCCAACTCACCCTCCTACCTGATCCCTAGATCATCCCACCCTGGGACACGAGTCCGGTCCGTCCCGGGTGTCGGCCGCCGGGTTTTCCGCCGGACGATCGTGCGGCCACCTATACTGACCGGACCCGGGCTGGGTGGGATCTGAGGGACTCGATTCACGAGTTTGTCTGCCAGTACACACGGCGCAGCCATGTGCTGCGCGTGTCGCAACTCGCCGTGCGTCTTGGCCAAGCGGCAGGGCTGCGCGCGTCCGAGTTACAGTGCCTCCGCCGAAGCGCCCGCATCCACGATATCGGCAAAGTCGCCGTCCCCCGGCGCCTCATCGACAAAGTCGGCCCCTTGCGGCCGCATGAGTTTGCGATCGTGCGCGAACACACGGTGATCGGGGAAGAGATCGCCCGGGGCGTCGGCGCGCCCGGTGACGTCGCGCGCGCGATCCGCCACCACCACGAGCGCTGGGATGGGACCGGGTACCCGGACGGCTTGGCCGGCCACGCCATTCCCGTGCTGTCCCGCATCATCGCTATCGCGGATGCGTACGACGCCATGATTCACGACCGGCCGTACCGCCTCCGGCTGTCCAAGAAAGCGGCGCTGGCGGAGCTCATCCGGTGCGCGGGGACCCAGTTCGACCCTGAGATGACCGAGTTGTTCATCCGGCGCGTGCTTGGGACTGCGCCGGTGTCGCAGGATGACTCGCTTGCGCTTGCGGGAGGCAGTAAGTGAACGTCCGCCGTGAGGAGCACCCCCTCCATCCCGTCTCCGGCGCCTTCGCCTGGACCGCCACCCGGACATCGCTCGCCGTGGTGGCGATGCTCGCGGCGGGACTGTGGGTGGCTGGGGGAGAGCGTTGGACGTTTACTGCCACGGGCGCGCTCATTGCCGCGGCCGTGGCCGCGGTGCTCGTAAGCATCGCGCTCTACGGCGCGCTCCGGCGGCTCGTCGTGACACCGCTCGAGCCGCTCATTCACGCCGCCGGCGCGGCGCTCCCGGGCCGCCTTCCGGAGGCCGGGATTCCCGAAACGGATATTGGCGCAGTGCTGCGGGCGTGGAACCGCCTGCGCACCCACGCCGATGACACGCCCGCCCGGGCGGCGCTCGCCGCCCTCATCCACACGATGAGCCATGGGCTTCAGCCGGGGTCGTCCACCGACGTCGGCCCGCTCGTGGACGAGCTCCTCAAGTGCGCGCTCCTCGTGGTCCACGCGGACGTGGCCCTCCTGCGCCTGTCGGACGCCGCGGGACCGGTGAGCCGGCTCGGCCGGCGGCGGCTGGTCCACCACGCACTCCCCGCCCATCACCCGCTCGTGCAGGCGCTCGACGCTCTTCCGGCGGCGCTCGAGGCGCGCACGGCTCCGTCCATCAGCACCGACACGGGGCGGCTCGGCGCGACCGGGCTCGCGCATCTCCCAATTCGAGCGGAGGGACAGATCATCGGCATTCTGAGCGTCGCCCGGCGAACGCCCTTCGACGCCCGGGACCAGGAGGCCCTGACCGCCCTGGCCGGCTACCTGAGTTTGACGGTGGAGCACCTCCAGCTGTCACACCGTGTGTTCGAGCAGGCCACGCGGGACGCCCTCACCGGCGTCCTGACACGCCGCTACGTGCTCGAGGCGCTCACGCGCGAGCTGGCCCGCGCGCAGGCCACCAATGCGCCGGTGTCGATCCTCATGGTGGACCTCGACGGGTTCAAGATGGTGAACGATCGCCACGGGCACCAGGCCGGGGATGCGGTGCTTGCGCGCGTCGCGGCGGTGCTCGCCCGCACGGTGCGGTATGCCACGTCCGTCGGCCGCTACGGGGGCGACGAGTTCCTGGTGGTCTTGCCGGGGATGCCACACGCGACGGCCATCGACGTGGGCGTCCGGCTGCGCGATGCGGTGCGCGCTGCGCTGCGCGATCCGCGCGCCGAGCTGCCGGCGGATCTCGCCGTCACGCCGAGCGTCGGCGTGGCGACCTCGTCCGAGCACGGCACGACGAGCGAGGCGCTCATCGCGAGCGCGGACGAGGCGCTCTACGCCGCGAAAGCCCGCGGCCGGAACCGGGTCGAGTCGGCCGCTCTCACCGCCCGCCCAGGCCCCGTCCTTCCGCATCGGTAGCGTGACGCATGTCTCGTGTCGCGGATATCCTGCGCGTATGACCACCCTCGTGCGTCCCGCGCCCCGAGAAGACCCTGACCGCCCGCGAACCGGTCCCGACGACGCGATCCGGGTGGCCAGGACCACTGCGCCGCACAAACTCGCAAGCGCGATCCAGCAGGCGCTTCTACGCCACGAGGCCTGTGACGTCGTCGCGATCGGCCCGGAGGCGACGAGGCGCGCGGCCGTGGGGATCGCGATCGCCGGCGGGTATCTCGCGGCCCGCGCGCTGTCGGCCACGGTGCGGATCTACCTCACCGCGATGCCCTCCTCGAACGGTGATCGACCACTCGACGGGATCTTGTTCCGGGTCGCGCGGGCGCCGCTCAGCCCGTAGCGCGCCGGCCCGGCGCGGAGCCCGGCGATACCCCAGCAGGTTGCCGGTCCGACCGTACGATCCTCTGGTAGCGTGGGTTCTTGCCTGGCGCTTCAGGCCGGAGCCGCGCGTTCGCCGATTGGCGACCCCGCTCTCCCCGACGAGGATGCCCGGAGCTCACATCGAGCCCGGGCCACCCGGGCGGAGGAGGCTAGAACATGGTGTCGCGCAGGACGTTCGCGAGGATTGTGGCCCGGCTGCGATTCGACCGTCCGATGTTCGAGCGGGAGTACCTGTGGGTGTCCGCACGAACGCCGTCACGGTGCCGAGCGATCGACCACCTGTGGAGAGCGATGGACCTCCTCGACCGGTGGAGTACTGGACGTCTCTCGGGGGCCGCGCATCGCGAGGTCACGGCTCGAATCACCGAGGCGGGCCCGCTCGTGGAACTGCTGCTGACGGGCCGCACCCGCTTCGGGACCGCCAGGTGTCGCAAGTGGTAACCGGGTCGCCGAAGCACCCGGCGCGCGGAGGCTGCGATAGTGCCTCCCCTTCGTTTGTACGCTGACATGGGTGGTGCGCCATGAATCACCGATTCGTTCTCAAGACGCGCGGACCGCGCCACTTCTGGTGGGATATCAACGACCACCTTGCGGCCATCATGGAACACGCCCCCGTGGGCCCGTGGGCGGATGTCCCCGCCTCCCTCGGCGAGGCGGTACGGCACGTCGTCCGTAGCGCGTTCGGCGACAAGCGGTTCACGCTCGCCCAGATCTTCTCCGGCGACTCCCTGCTCGCGCTCCCGGCGCTCCAGTGGGCCCCCCCCGAGGCCGACGATACGATCGGCCAGGCTCTGTACAAACGGCAGGTGGCGCGCCATGGGCCCCCGGTGGCGCACAATCCACGTCACGCCGGCCGCCTCGTCGCAGAGGCGCTCCGCGCCGGCGGCTGGCGGGTCTGGGCCGAGGACGGGGTGGTCAAGTGCCAGCACCGGCCCGGGGACGCGACCAGTTGCTCGGACACGCAAGATCACCGGACCGTGCTCCCCGCTTCCTCCACTGCGACCTGACCGGTCCAACTAGGCGTCCTGCTTCGTGTGGGCAGCGCCCTCTCCGAGGCAATCGGGCGCTTCGGCCATCGTGCTCCTCACCGTCCCGACAGCGCGGCCCCTCATTCGGCGTGGTTGCGTGATCCGGTTGCACCGCCACGCCTACACTCTGGTCTCACGGCAGGCTGTGGCGTCCGGCGACGCTCCCGGTCTTCAAAACCGGTGAGGGTCCCACACGGGGCCCGAGGCGGGTTCGACCCCCGTAGCCTGCCGCCAACACTGTCGGAGGGACCAGGTCATGCGTGTAACAGGAAGCATAGATCGGCCGCTCCCGTCACGTTATGCGAACCGCAGCCCACTTGAGTGGGTCGCATAAGCCCGTGCGTACAGCCGAGTCCACACGCTGGGACACGATCCCCTCGACACAGGTAGTGCTGCAGCACCCAGCGCTCGCCGACCTCGGGCTTGCGACCGACTTCCTTACTCCGCTGGTCCGCGACGCGATCGCCCACCTCCGGGCGGATCCTCCGCCCACGCGCGAGGCGGCGCTGGATCTTCTGGTGGCGAGGGTCACCCGTGCCGCGGCGGTCCTTGACCTCTCGCCCCGGCAGTACATCAACGCGACCGGTATCGTGATCCACACGCAGTGGGGCAACGCGCCCCTTGCCCGAACGGCCCAGGAGCGCCTGCTCAGTGCAACGGGGGCCAGCCCGACCGGTGCGCGGGCGCTCGGGGACCGCTCAGCGATCTGCGAGCGCCTCCTCGTGGCCCTCACGGATGCCGAGGCCGCGACCGTCACCACCCAGAACGCCGCGAGCTGTTTGCTGGTCGGGGCGGCGCTGGGCCATGGCCGCGAGCTTGTGTGCGCGGCGCGCGATCTGGTCGAGATCAGTCACGGCGCCCGCCTGCGCGACCTTCTCGAAGCCTGCGGGGCGCGCGTCGTCCCCGTCGGCGCCGCGAACTGCGTCTACCCGGACGACTACCGGCGCGCCATCAGCCCGACGACGGCGGCGATCGTGCGGATCCACGCGGCGAACACCACGACGACGGGGTACACGGCACACGTCGACACGACGGCACTTGCCGAGGTGGCGCGGGCGGCGAGCATTCCGCTCGTCGTGAATCTCGGGAGCGGCAGCCTCGTGGATCTTCAGGACAAGGACCTGCCAGCGGCGCCGGTCATCCGCGACGTGCTCCGCGACGGCGCCGATCTCGTGCTCGCCAGTGGCGATAAGCTGATCGGCGGTCCGCAGGCCGGCATCATCGCCGGCCGGCGCACCCTGGTCGAGCGTCTCGCCCGGCATCCCGTCGCTCGCTCGTGCCGACCCGGGAAACTCACGCTCGCCGCGCTCGAAGCGACGCTCGCGACCTACGTGCGCGGCCGGGCGTGGACCGAGATCGCGGTCCTACGGCTGCTGGCTGCATCAGTGGACGATCTTCGTGTCCGCGCCCACGTGATCGCCACGCAGGTCAGGACGGGGAACCTCGTGGTGAGCGTTCGCGAGGACACCACGGAGTGCGGCGGTGCGGCCCTCCCGGGCCGTGTGCTCCCTACCTGGACGCTCAGACTGACCCACCTGCTCCTCGGGTGCGACACGGTGCACTACGCCCTATTCAATCGCGGCATACTCACGCGCCGGCGCGACAACAGCGTGGTCGTCGACCTCCGCAGCGTCCTGCCAGAGGACGATGCCGTGCTGATCACGATGCTGCGCGGTCTCGCCGGATCGGCCGGCAACGGCCAGCATGCGGAGCGGGCCTCGTAGTGCGCCAGCGCGCGCTGCTTGTTCTGCTCGTCACCGCGGGCTGGGTTGCCGGCCTACTCTTGCCCCCCTCCTGGCACGCCGCGCCGGACGAGCTCGACTACTACATTCACGGCGTGCCGGACTGCGCGGATCTGGCGCCACGCCTGTACCTGCCCGACGGCGAAGTCCGCCTGGCCGGCCGCGTCTGTCCGCCCGCGCCCCATCCCGCGGCGACCCACGCCACTCGGTAGGACGCGCCTCCGGCAGCCCTCCCGCCAGATGCGACCACACACCCGCCCCGCCGAGCCGCGCCCGCCCGGGGCCGCTGATCTCCGCGCCTTCACCGTCGGGACCGCCGGACACGTGGACCACGGGAAGTCCACGCTAGTCAAAGCGCTCACGGGCATCGACCCGGACCGTCTCAAGGAAGAGAAGCAACTCGAACGCAGCATTGTGCTCGGGTTCGCGCCCCTCGTCCTCCCGAGTGGCCGGCGGTGCGATCTCGTCGATGTCCCCGGGCACGACGCGTACGTGCGCACGATGGTGTCGGGCGCCTGCGGCCTGAATGCGGTGCTCCTGTGCGTCGATGCGCGTGAGGGCATCATGCCGCAGACCCGGGAGCACATGCAGATCCTCGGCCTGCTCGGCGTCACGCGCGGCCTCGTGGCGATCACGAAAGCCGACCTGCTCGACACACCCGAGGAGCGCGATCAGGTTCGCGCGCGCATCACCACGTGGCTCGCCGAGACGCCGCTTGCGGCCGCCCCGGTGGTATTCACGAGCGCCCGGACCGGCGAGGGCCTGGATGCGCTCTGCGAGGCGCTCGATGCGCTGCTGGCGTCCGCCACGCCACGGGACCATCATGGACCGGTGCGCCTGCCGATCGACCGCGCGTTTACGATCGCGGGCGCCGGCTGCGTCGTCACCGGCACCCTATGGTCGGGCACGCTCAAGCCGGGCGCAGCACTCGTCCTGCTCCCGCAGGCGCGCGACGTCCGTGTGCGAGGTCTGCAGGTGCATGGCGAGACGGTCCCGTTCGCACTCGCCGGCGAACGCCCCGCCGTCAACCTAAGCGGGATCGATGCCCACGACGTCGCCAGCGGCGCGCAGCTCGTCGATCCGCGAGCGTTCACCACGACCCGGCGTTTCACGGCACGGGTGACCCCGCTGCCGACACGCACGGAGCTCCCGCGGCGGACCACGGTCGAGCTGCTGGCCGGGACCGCGGCGACCCGCGCGCACCTCGTCCTGCTGCCCCGCCAGAGTATCGCACCGGATGGACATGACTCGACCGGGCCGGTTGCGCTCGTGCGGCTCGATACTCCGATGGTACTCGCATTCGGCGATGCGGCGATTCTCCGCACGACCGGCGGCGAGCGCACGTTGGGGGCCGTCCGCGTCCTCGACATCGCGCCGCCCCAGCGCATCAGTGCGGGCGTCGGGACCGCACGCGCGCTGGCCGCCGCAACCCCCCGGGAGGCCGTCCGCGAGTTCGCCCGCACATCCGATCTTCGGGGTCGCGCGACCGTCGAGCTCCAACAGCGCCTTGGCGTGACGCCCGACGGGCTCGCCGTCCTCGTCCGGTCGCATCGCCGCTACTGGCACGAGGATGCCGTCGACGCCGCGAAGCGCGCGCTCGTCGATGCGCTGCCGGCCCCGGGACGCTCGCTCTGGCTGCGCCAGTGGTGGCAGGCCAGCCCGATCCAGGAGCCCCGCGTGCTCGAGGCGCTGACGATCGACATCGCCCACGTCTACCGGCTGCGTAGCCGGGACGGGTTGGTGGTCACACCACTCTCGCCCGCATCTCCATTCGCGCCCACCATCACCCGGAAGGTGGAACGGGCGCTGTACGTGGACGTGGGCCGCGTCGTCCCGGTGTCGGGCCTCGCCGGCAGCACCGGGCTCGCTCCCCAGGATGTGCGGCGGGCCCTGCGGGCGCTCATGGGTGACGGGGTGGCGATCCGGATTTCGAAGGACTTCGTCTGCCACCGCAAAGTGCTGGGACATCTCATTCGCGAGCTCGCGGGCCTCGGAACCGTCCCGGATGCGGAGATACGCAGCCGTCTCGCGCTCTCGCGCGAGGCCGCGCGGGCGCTGCTCGGCTACCTCGGGTCGCTCGGCATCGGGGCGAGAACCCGGCATCTCTTCTCACTCGCGCCGATCAGAATCGCGCCACCCGGCCACAGCTAGGACCCGGCGATTCCGGAACGACGGCTGCGGCGCGGGCCGGCATGCCCACGTACGTGCGCCACCGTACCGGCGGCGGAGCCCGAGCGCAACCGGATGCCTCCGCCACGTCTTGCGCGTCCGGTATGGTGTCCGAGGAGCCCGTGATGACCGAGTCCCGCATGCCCCCCGAACTCATCCGCGAGCACATCATCCGCGGCTTTCGGATCATCGGACGCGCGAGAGCGAAGCGCGGCCCCTACCGGCCGCGGCTCAGCTCGGCCGGCAAGTGCATCCGCGCGCTCAGCTACCATCGACAGGCGTATCCCGAAACCGATCCGATGCCGTCGCGGCTCGGCCTCGTGTTCGAGACGGGCGATGTGCTCCACGACTGGATGGACGACCACCTGCGCAAGCTCGGCCTCCCGGTCGAGCGCCACGAACAGCGGGTCGAGGTCCGCACCCCGAAAGGCCTCCTCGTCACCGGACACTTCGATCGGTCGATTGGCGGCAGCACCATCATTGACTACAAGACCTCGAGCGACCCGGGGTTTCAACTGGCAAGGCGGCAGGATGCGGCCCTCCCCGAGCACCGCGCGCAGACCAACAGCTACCTCCATGCCTGCCAGAAGGATGAGCGGCTGCGGCAGTATCGCGACGGGCTCGTCGTCATGTTCAACGTGGAGACCCGGGAAGAACCGTGGCCGACCCCGCCGATCGCGTACGACCCCGATGCGGCGGCGGCCGTGCTCACCAAGTTCGACGAGGTGGAGGACCACGCGAAGGCCGGGACGCTCCCCGAACGCCCCCACCCGTCTCCCCATCAGTATCCGTGCAAGGTCTGCACGTGGCGCCGGCAGTGCTGGGGCGATACGCTGCCGGTGGACCAGACCGAGCCGGTCGCCGACCTCGGCACGTTGACCGACCGCCTGCGGATCTATCTCGAGCTCGGCGAACAGGTAAAGGGGCTGGAGCGCGAGCGGGACCGGGCCGCCGGCGCGGTCCGGGCGGTCCTCGCCGATAGCGGCACCCGCCGCGGCATCGCCGGATCGTACGAGGCCAAACTGCTCACGTTCACACGGTCGGCCACGACGGCGACTGAAGTGACGCAGCTGCGGATCACCGAACGCAAAGCGGCGCCGGCCGGTACCGCTCCTCCCACCCTGAATGGCGCGCCGTCCACAGCCGCAGCACCGGCCACCGACGCCCCTGCCACAGAGGCAGCCCCGACTACCTAATTGCAACCGGTTGGGTAGTCGACTACCTTTTGGTTGCAAACAGGTAGTCACCCCCCCTCAGTACCGTCCAGCGGCACCCCGCTTACCACCCGATACGCCGCGACCCACCAGGTTGCACGGCACCGCGCAGCCACCGGGTCTACCCTCCCTCCGAGACACGGCGCCGGTCCCAGCCAGTCCGTGCTCAGGTAACGCTGCACCACCCCGTTTGGGAGGACGGCTCGTCCCGTCCCCCTCACGGGGCGGGCCGTCTCTCTCCTTCGGGCAACCGAAAAGGAGGGGGAACATGACGGCAGCAGAGTTGCAGGCACCTTCTCAAACACCGGCCGCTTGCGACCGGTCACAGCACGCGCTTGGGCATGAGCCCAAGCTGTTTCTCCAGCACCCGAACGGCCTCCGGGTCGTTCGGCGCATCGGCTTCGAGACCGTCACTCGGCGTGGCGGTCGGCCCGCCAGCGACTGGCGGGTGTTCTACGGGATCCGGCGTCAGCCGGATACCGGCAAGCTCCTGCGCGAGCCAGCCGGGCTGGTCTGCCTCACGCATGATCGTTCGCATGCGGCGCCCAGCCTCACGCTTCGCTACCGGGTGCTGAACCCGGTGACGGTCGTCCGGCAGCTCCACACGCCGGCCGGCTACCTGCTCGAGGACAACCTGTTGTACCTCAACAGGCCGTGCACCATCTGCGGGCAGCGTCATTGCCCGCACATCGCCCGGGCGGAGAACGCGGTCAGCGCCCTTCGCAGTCCCTGCGGCGACGGATCGGACCACCGCACCACCGCTGATCTCCCCGAGATCGACCGGCCCGTGTCGGAACAGACGCTCCGCGGTAGCCGCGTGGCGCTCCTGGCCGTGCATCTCACGAACGACCTGCAGTGGCGGTGGGACCGGGAGGATCTCCCGGAGCAGGCCCTCTTCGAACTGCAGCAGCGGCTGCGCAAAGAGGGTCAGGGCAACACCCCGGTCGAGGACCGGGTGTACCACGGCGGTGTGCAGCCTTCCGGGCTCACCGCCGAAGACGAGCTCCTCAGGCTTGAGGAACTCGTCCAGGGAACCGCGGGCGAGGCGGCCACGGCCGGCCTCGCGCACCAACTTCGCGCCGTGTTCCCCACCGGGGAACGGCACGACCGCGCGCTCCTGCTCCTGCTCGGCGGCATGCCGTGCACGTCCGCTGCGGCGGCCGCGTCCAGCGGCTCCACCGCGGTGTTTCGGGCCGCCGTCGAGACGCTCGCGTTCACCCGCTCGGATGCGGGATGGGCGCACCGCCAGCGGCTCCTCGAAGCGCTGGCGGCTCCGTTCCCTGTCGTCCAGGCCACTCTGGGCGACGAAATCACACGGCTCCTCGCGCTCGATACGGCGGGGAACGCGCGGCCGGACGAGGACGGCGCTCTGCCGTCGCGCTACATCCGGACCGTGGTGGACCGGCAGGGCGAGGACCGGGTCGTCGCGGGGGTGTCGTACGAGCCCGCCGCATCCGCGTCTCGCTTTCTACGGCACGTCGCCGCGTCCGCAGACGACGAGGCGGCCGCACTCGCTCCCATCGTGGAGCGGGCCGTTGCGTCCGTCGAGTTTCCCCCGCGGCTCTTCGGAGACCGCGAGGACCTGTTCCAGTACGGCTATCTCGCCGTGCTGGACACGATCAAGAAGACCCCGGACGACTGGGGCCGGATCGACATTCACTCCGCCTGGTTCATACGCCGGGTGCGCCTCCTGCTCGCCAGGAGGATGACCGACGCGATCCGCAAGCAGGGCCGGGCGGACCGCAACCTCCAGGAGGCCGAGCTCCTGGACGACCGTGTACTGACCGACGACCCCGACGACGGGTCGCCGGACGAGAGCCTGTTCCGGGCTCTCTTCGAGCCTCGCCTGGACGAGGACACCGCGCTCATGCGGTACGTTCTCGACCACGCAAGCGGCTTCGATCGCGAGATCGTCGAGGCCGTGCTGGGTGAAGGGACCGTGGTGCTCGCGGATCTGCGCAAGGATCCCGAGTATCCATGGGCGATCGACCGTCTCACCCGGTTGTGCGAGGACGCCATGACGGCGGTCCGCGGCGTGAGCGTGCGCCGCGAGCGCCGTGCCCGTCCGGCGTCTGAGAAGCCGCAGACGCCGCCGGCCCACGCCGACTCGAACGGCGTGGCGAAGGTGGCCCAGGCGTTCGCCGAGCGTGTCGGCACGCCCGGGTTGTCCAGCCAGATGTCAACATGGCTGGAGCATACCCGACAGCTTCCGCTTGTGCGGGAGATCTGTCGGCGTACCAACGGGTATCGGGGTGAGGAGTTCACCACGCTGCCCGAGGTCGCAGAGCTCCTCACCGCCATTCGTGAGGACCGTCCTGCGATCAGGGAGGTCGTCGCGGCTTCCATCCGCTGACCTCCGCACTCAGGTGCCAGGAGAGCACGCGCTCGTCACGGGACCGGCGTCCGTGCTCTCCCTACCTCACTGGCGAGGACCACCATGCGACGACTCGCGCGATTGCACACACACATCGATCAGGCCCTCGACCGCGCCGGCATCGCCCCGACCGAACTGGCGAGCCGCGAGGCGCTCCTCCGCCCTATCCGCGGATATCTCTCCTGGCTCCACAACGCTCCTCCCCTCACGCGCGCGCTTGAGACCGACCTGGTCAGGAACATCCGCGAGGGTGACCGGCAAGCGGAGTCGCAGCTCGTGCTGTACGGTTCGAGCATCGCCATTCGTGCCGCGTTCGCGTACATCGGACATGGCTTGCCCCTGGCCGATCTGGTCCATGAGGCGATGGTCGGTGTCGTGTACGCTGTCCGCCGCTACCAGCCGCAGAAGACACGGTTCCTGTCCTATGCGTTCTTCTGGATCCGTCTAGCCGTGTGTCGCGCACTCGCAGCGCAATACGGCTCGGGGCGCTTCAGTACTCTCTGCGAGCAGGTTCGACATGTCTCGGTGATCCGCGCCGGCCTCGTCGATGAGCCAACAACCATCAGCGAGATCAGCGCGGCCACGCGGCTCCGCGAGGACGCCGTGGCGCACATCCTCCGGATTACCCAACCCGCGGTGTCCCTCGATGACGTCACCACGCCCGGAGACGAGAATCCCACAACCCTTGGAGACGAGGACCCCACCGCGGCCGGAGATGGCGACCCGTTCGCGGAGCGGGTCCAAATCCCGGACGAGACGGTCTCCGTGTTCTCGCGCCTCGCACGGGAAGATGTCCAGGCCTACGTCTCCCTGATCGTCGGACTCCTCCCTGAACACGAACAACACGTGATCAGGCTACTCTTCGGGCTCGGGGGCCGCGACGCCATGTCCCCCTCCGAGTTCGCAAGGACCACAGGCATTCCCGTGAGTCGTGTCCGGCTTCGGGCGCACCGTGCGCTTCAGCGTCTCCGGCGATATGTCATCTCTCGATATGTCATCGCTTCCTCATGGACGCCGGACGCTGTCCGGGAAGATCTCGCGCTCATGGAGGCAGACGTCTAACCGCATCGTGCTAAGATTCGCGCGCCTGCTGCGCGCGGAGCGCCGTGCTCAGCGTTCGACGTTCGCCGCGCCGTACCCACCCCTCCCGGTTCCCTCAAGGGCCCCAGCGTTGATCCGTACACTGTGGACCACCGATGACCGCCTACGATCTCCTCGCCTCCTGCGCACTTGACGCCATCCGAGAACCGGTGCCCTCGAATACCTGTGTCATCTGGATCGTGACGCTGTCGCGCTCTGGGTGTGAGACCACACGCCGAACATTTGCCCCTGTGGACAGCAGTCCCCTCGTGGCTCCTGAATGGGTGGACCTGCTTGCCAAAGCCGTGAGCGAGGACCGTGCGATCTTCGTACCGACCACCAAAGTCCGTGCGCGCGCCTATGGACACCTGACACCGGTGTCGGCCATTCCGCCCGCGATCGCGGTCGGCATGGCGGTGCTGCTGCCCTCGGTGCACGTGCCGGTCCTGGAGGTTGTGCTCAACGCCGGCCCGGCCATCGAACTGCCGTGGCTTGAGGGATCGGCGAACCTGGGACTTGGCCGGCGGTTCGTACTGCGCGAGCATTCGGTCGCCGCAGCACTGCTGTTCGTTGCTCAGCAAGCACTCCTCGCGACGTGGAACTAGGCTGAGCGGGGCGTCATCCACGTCCGTACACAGCGTGCCCCAGGGCCCACGGTGCGGTTGCCTCGTGTTTCCTCCCTGCCTCCGATACACTCCCTGTCCGATGGCGCAGACGTCCACCCACCCCGCACGTCCGGCAACGGCGCCGTCGGCGAGATCCGACGGCCGGCTCGAGCTGCGTCCGTACCAACTCGAGGCGCTCCAGGCGATTACGCGGGCCCACGAGCGAGGCGTGCGCCGTCAGCTACTGGTACTCCCAACGGGCTCTGGAAAGACGTTAGTCAGCGCGCGCGTCCCTGAACTGCTCGGCGATCCGTGCATGGTGTATTGCGCGCACCGCCACGAGCTCCTCGAGCAGACGCTGGAACGGTTTCAGCTGGAGCGTCCCGATCGACGTGCCGGGCTCGAGCGCGCAGACGTGCACCCGTCTCCTCACGACGTGACGGTCGCGGCAAGCATCCAGTCGCTGTACCGGCCGAACCGGCTTGAGCGCTACCGGCCCGAGGACTGGCCCATCATGATCTGTGATGAAGCGCATCGGGCACCGGCCGATTCGTACCTCAGGGTCTTCCACCACTTTCGGCATCTGGCGCATGATGGACTTGCGGCGCGCCCGGACGGGCTGCTGCTCGGCATCACCGGCACCGCGAAGCGCACTGACGAGGTTGGGCTCGGGTACGTCTTCGAGGAAGTCCCGTTCACACGCACGCTGCGTGACTTGATCGAGGACGGGTACCTGGTCCCGTTGCGCGGCTACCTGCTACGCGGCGGCGCGGACCTTGAGAACGTGCGCAGCCGCACCGAGGACGGCGAGCGCGACTTCGACCCGCACGCACTCGCCCGCGCGATCAACACTCCGGAGCGCAACCGGCTCGTCGTCGACGGCACCCGGCACACAGCGCTCGTGGACGGCCGGCCGAGCATCGTGTTCGCCGCCGACGTCGCGCACGGAGAAGCCCTCGCCACGATGTTCCGCAAGGCCGGGGTCCGCGCGGCCAACGTCCATGGGTCGATGGCGCTCGACACGCGCCGGGAGATCCTCGACCAATTCAAGCAAGGGCAGCTCGAGGTGCTGGTCAACTGCCAGCTCCTTCTTGAGGGCATCGACATTCCTCCAATCGCTGCGGTTGTGATGGCACGGCCCACCCAGTCGAGCCTGTTGTATTCTCAAGCGCTCGGACGAGGGACGCGTCTGTACCCGGGCAAGACCGACTGCATCGTGCTCGACTTCGTCGACAATACCCGGAAGCACGTCACCTCGCTGGTCAGTTTGCCGACACTTTTTGGCCTTCCACCGCGGTTTGACCTGAAGGGCGCGGCAGCCCACGCAGTGATCCGGCAGTTCGAAGACGTCGCGGTCACCCTCGACAGCGGACTCGACGCCGAGGTGGTCGAGAAGATCCGCTCTCCGCAGGACATCCCACGAGTGTTCTACGAGGTCGACCTACTGAAGATCGCCGGCGTCCCGCCGCGTGTCAGCCGGCTCACCGAGTTCGCCTGGCAACGGATGCCGGACGGGACGTTCTCAATCACGATCCCGCGGCCGCGGCCGGCCGGCGGCCAGGACCAGGGAGAGTTCGCGCTCCAGGGGCAGGACGCCGACACCGGCGGTGCACTCGAGGTCTGCGAGAACGTCCTGGGGCACTGGGAACTCCGGCGCCACGCGCCGAGCGCGGGCCACGAGAAGCTGACCGAGCACCAGGACCTCGACACCGCGCTTGCCGCGGCCGACCAGGAAATCCGGACCCGCTATCAGGATCGGCTGGTCCTGCTCAACAAGCGCGCGTGGTGGCGCCAGCAGCCGGCCACCGAGAAGCAGCTGCGATTCCTCGAGGCCCTCGGCCAGCCGATCCCCCGCGGCCGGGACGCGAAGGTGGTCCTCACCAAAGGACAGGCGCAGCTCCTGATCGATCGCGCCCTCGCCCTGAAGCGCACGAAGCCGCCCACGCCCACGATCGCGGGACCGCCGGCGGCGACATCGGGGACGAGCCCCGAACCCGCGACCCCGAAGCAGCTGCGCTACCTGCGGATCCTGCGAGTGCCGATCCCCCCGGCGGGGCTCACCAAGCAGGACGCGCAGCGGCTCATCAACCGGGCGAAAGCGGCGCGACCCGCGCGCATCCCGGTCGGGGGGCGTACCTGAGATGTCACGCCACCGTCAATCGCGCGACTACAGCAACGTCCCGCCGTCTGTGTGGAAGCAGGCCGGCTGGGATGAGGTCAGCACCCCCTTCGGCCTGCGGATCGTGCCGCGCGGCCAGGGCTGGCGCGAGGCGGCGAAGTGGGCGATGTGGCGATGGGTCGTTCGAATGCTCGGCTGGGCGCTTGTGATTGCACTGGCGATCGGCGTGGAGGTGTGGGTCCATGGGCATTTCCGGTAGACGGCCGGCGGTCCGCACAGTCATGGCCGCCCGCGCCGCTGCCGCCGGGCGCCGCGGACGGGTTCCGCTCGCGATGGTCCGAGAACGGCAAGAGGAATACGCCGCCAACTGGCGTAGATGGGAACAAACTCTCTCCCGCCGCCGAGAGGCGGCGCCCAAGACTTCACCGACGCGTCGCGCTCGCTAGCGCAAGCGCCACCACAACTGTATGGCTGTGACGCCGCCGTTGTGTCTCGTTCTGGGCCCACGCCAGGAGGCTCTATGGAATGGGACATCTTGCTCCTTCCGGAGGCGTTCGCGGATCTGGGACCCGTCCCTGAGGAAGAGCAGCACGAGATCCACCACGCGATCGTGCGGCTCCAAACCGACCTCGCCTCGGGGGCGCTCCAGCCGACACGCCCTTTGGCGAGACCCCCTCTCAACGTCGGCCAGTGGCGCGTTCACCACCGTCTCGACGTGGTGCAGAGTACGATCCTCATTGACCGCGTCCTTCCCGCCGGCGCGCGGACACGACGACGGTCCGGCTGGCAGCGGTGATGTCCGAGACCACAGGATGATCACGCGCGCCCGCGGGCGCGCGGACACAGCCGAGGAAGTTCGTTCCAGTTAGAAAACGAGGAGGTTCGTCCGGTGGCGGATAGCCGTACCCTCACATTCGTGCGGGAGAAGGAAACCAAGAATACCATCCGATTTCAGGAGGAGCCCGCCGCCGGGCAGCCCCCGGTGGTGGGCACCCTCTACGTCGCGAAGTGGTTCATCGGCGACGCACAACGGCTCAAGGTCACCGTCGAAAAGGAATAGGATGCGACTATGGCAAGCCACATGCCGACGGCATGGTACCTGGAACAGGCCAAGGCTTTGTACCATGACGAGGGCCGGATCGAAGTCGACAACGGCGCGCCTGTCAGCCGCAACGAAGAGCGCGGGATCGATCACGGCGCCTACGTGCAGGCGTGGGTCTGGGTCCCCGACCCCGAGTTAAACCGTACCAGCCATGTCGCCCGCTAGGATAGCCGCCTCCCGATAAGAGTTCCGCAGCCTTTCGCCCCGGAGATCGATGTCCCGAGGGCCGATATGTCTTGAGCCCGTTCCCCTTATCCGATACCTCAAGAGAAAGACCTTGGAGGTATCGGTCAGCATGGCAATTGCGGCACTCCCGATCGAACGAGGCCGCGTCACGGCCTCACCCCCGATGCAAACGCACCCCACCAGGCGCGAACAAACGATGCTTGCGACGGAGGCGCACCGCGGCAACGCGGACAGCCGCGCCACCATGATTCTCAGGAACCAGCGACTTGTCCAGGCGATCGCGCGGAAGTACACCGGCCACGGGCTCGACCTGGAGGACCTGGTCCAGGAAGGAATCGCGGGCCTCATCCGGGCCGTCGACCGGTTCGATCCCACCCGGGGCGTGGCGTTCAGCACGTACGCGACGTTCTGGATCCGGCAGACCATCCAACGTGCGATCGAGCGGGACGGCCGCGTCATCCGTCTACCATCGCATCTCGTGCCGGCCGTCGCGGCAATGCGTCAGGCCGCCGCGGAAACAGACGGCGAGACCATCGACGCGGCTGCGGTCGAGGCGATCGCTCAGGGGACCGGGATCAGCCACGACATCTGCACCGCGCTCGCGCAGACGTTCCGGACCCCCGCGTCGCTGGATGCCCCCGTCGCGTCCGACGGTGACACCGCCCTTCATGAGCTTGTGTCCGACCCAGCGTCCTACAATCCCGAGGTCGCCGCGGAGCGCCACGAGGTATACGAGCGGCTGCACGAACTTATCACCAAGTTGCCGGCGCGTGAGCGGGACATCATCCGGGCCCGGTTCGGCCTGGACCGGGCGCCCGAAACCCTCGAGCAAATCGGCGCGCGCTACGGACTCAGCTCCGAGCGGATCCGGCAGATTGAGCGCCAGGCCATCGGGCGGCTCCGGCACATCGGCGCGATGACGCGGCTGGACCTGCTGGCCCGGGAGTGCGACCTCCTCTAACCGGCCGCCCGCCGCACGGCGGGCGGATCCCCGCGGTGACGCACCCAGGCCTTGTCGGGTATCGCAGTGCCTGGCGTCACGAACCCTACACTGCCATCATGCGACGCCTTCTATCTCTCTCGGTACTGCTCGCGCTTGTCACGCTGGTGAGCGCACACGCAGTACTGTTTCGTCGCGCCGCGCGGCGCCTCGGATTCTGATGCCGCTCCCCGACGGGTACTCCATCACCACGACGATGGGACTCAAAGTCCTCTGGCAGGACGGCCACTGCGTGACGGTCGCGAGCGCTGGCGCGGCAGACGATCTGCTGGCTACGATCGCGGCGCGCCACCACGTCCACGTGACGAGCGTCGCGGAGCAGCACCAGGTCGCCAGTGCCAGCCGCGACCGTCCGTTCGGTGCGAACGGCCTCGACAGTTCCGTCACGCACACCCACGTTGGTGTACGAAGTCCGAATGGAGGCCCATACGTATGAGCGGTTGGTATGCCCATCCCGCCGACGGCTTCGACCACGCGGACGCGGAGGTCGAGCGCAACGGTGTCATCGTCACACTCGAGTGGATCGGCGAGGGCTGGGACGGGGAGTACGATCAGGACGACCTTGACGACTGCCCACTACTCCGCTTCTCGGTCTACCGGCGCGATCCGAACAGTCCGAATGGGCGGCTCGAGCTCGACGATGCGAGCTACCGCACACAGATTCCAGCGACCGTGAGGCCGGAGATAGCCACCGCACTTGCGACCTACATCCTGGACCAAGTCTTCGACTCGGCCTCAAGCGGCCACTCCATGAAGAAGCTCTGCGAACGCCTCAGCTGGATCGGCCCGTCGTGGCTCGATCCCGCGAATTCGACGCGCGACACGGTGCTGCAGCCGCTTGTGCCCGGGTCTACGGAGTGATGGGCATGTCGACGTTGTCGGCACGCCACCCGGTCATCGCACAGATCCCCGCGCCGCACTACCTCCGACTCCTCCGCTGGTGCATGGACCACGATGTCGAAGCTGGGGCATCCGCGGACCATATCTACGATGCCCGGACCGGAGGCGCGATCAACGTCTGGAGTCAGCCGTGGGACACGCCCGAGCACCGGGCCGCGAGCGAACTCCATGGCACCTACTACGACGAACGCGACGACGGCCTACATCCTGGTGTGGTGCTTCAGGCCACCATGCGCGCTGTCGCAGAAGGACGGTCTCCACGCGGCATGCACGACCCGACCGGGCTGTCCGGCAGCGAGGAGATCCTCCCGGCCAAGACCTGCCTCGTCGTCTGGGAGCCTGGCTATGAGTCCGGCTACATCTGGACTGCCGAGCGGGCATGCGCCCACTTCGCCGCCCTCTACGCCCGGGTCATCCGCTAAACAGTGCGACCCATCCGCAGAGTCGTCGCCATTTCTCACCACGGCCGTAAGAACCCGCTGCCGACACCGCACGTACTCGGCACTCGTCCATCTCGCCGGCACACCAAGAGCGCCCCGAAGCGGCGGGAGCGCCTCGATACGGTCTTTGTCCCGTCTCTGATACGGGTTGTCATCCGGCTCATGCATGCGCGGCGCGAGATCGTCTGATCCCGCTCGACTGAGTCCCATCGACCAACACCCGGCACGAGATTGACGCGCCCCGTGGGGCGCGGAGACCCGCGAGCACGAGTTCCGCCCGGAGGGTGCCATGAAAGCCACGATCGAGATCTCGGCCCTACTGTCGGCGCTGCGGGTCATCGGCCCGGCGCTCGCCCGCACCAACTCGTTCCGCAACGCGTCGTGCAGTCTCAGCGCCGCCGACGACCGCGTGATCATTCGCGCGGCCAGCCTCGACTGGGACGCCGAGTATGTACTGCCAGCCCAGGTCGCCGTCGCCGGAACGGTCTGGCTGCCACCCGACTTGGTCCGCGCCCTCCCCTTTGGTCTGTTCGTCGAGCCCATCGAGGTCCGTGCCGGCGCCCGACTCCTGGAGATCCGGTCCGGGAGCATCGCCTACACGCTACCGCGACTGGAGCCCGATTCCGTGGCAAGCCTGAGCAAAGGGCTGGTCCGGTGCGCCGACGCCTGCGGCAGTACGCTCACCCGCATCCTGCTCCTCGGCGCTTCAGCTGCCCACCAACCGTCCGGGGGCGGCACCGACGACCTCGGCACAGACCGTCCCGAGCGAGACGGCGCGTGGCTGGAGATCGACCGCGAGCGCGTGACCGTCAGCAGCACCGACCGGACGCGCGTGGCGTCTGCGTCCACGGCCGCCACGTCCGTGGCCGACTTCCGCGCGGCGCTGCCGATCCACGCGGTCCTGGCGCTTGCCCGCGCTGCGGCGCAGGCGGAGACGGCGACGCTCTTGCGGGCAAAGCGTGATCCGTCGCCGGCGCTCGCGATTGCCGCCGGTCCGGCCACCGTGACGGTCAGAACGCTGTCCGCGCTGCCCCCTGACCCAACAGCGCTCGACCTCGAGATCCCCCACACCGCAACGACAGTGCGGGTGGCCGCCGACCGGATCACCACCGGTCTCCGTGCCGCGCTCGCGATCGCCGGCACGGACCCTCACGCGATCGTGCAGCTCCATGGCCGGCGCGCCCATCTGGACATTCACGTCACGGCCGGAGCCAACCGGGCCTCGGCCACCGTCGCGCTCGACCACGCCTCGGGACCGGAGGCGGATGTCACGCTCCACGCGCGCCCGCTCGTGGCCGTGCTGGCGCCCTTGGGCACCGCGGAGGTCACCTTGGGTCTCAGGGGCCCGGGCGGGCCGGTGTCGATCGCGGCCACCGAGGGATCGGTCCGGTACCGGGGCTTGCTCGCCGTCACCGTAGACAGCGGCCGTCCGGGACGTCCGGTCGCCGCCACGGCCGGCGCATAGCACACCGGCACACACGGTACACGACACGAGGCCCCAGGAAGCGAGTATCCTGTCCACACCATGACGACGAACGGTACCACGGCCACCGTCTCCACGGATCTGCGCGAGGTCGCGAAGCAACTCCGCGACCGGATCAGCATCCGTCAGGTGCTCGAGGAGCGCGGGGTCACGTTCCGGCCGGCCGGCCGGTCACTCGTGGCGCTCTGCCCCTTCCATCCCGAGGATCGTCCAAGCTTCCAGGTGTCCGCGTCGACCCACGACGGGGTGGAGCGGTTCCACTGTTACGGCTGCGGCGCTGGGCGCGCGCGCACGAACCACGATTCCGCTCACGGCTCGTGGGGCGACGTGTTTGACCTGGTGCAGCTGCTCGAGAACTACCCGGACTATCTGTCGACCCTGCGGGCGCTCGCGGAGCGGTACGGCGTCGCGTGGCCACTGCGCACTGCCACCGACACAAGTACGATCACACGCACGCTGGATGCCGCCACACAGTACTACGCGAAGCAGTTGTCCGGCCTGCCGCTCGCCTACCTGGCCGCGCGGGGCCTGCCGGAGGCGTTCCTCAAGCAGCACCGCGTCGGGTTCGCCCCGCGCGAGCCCGGGTTCGGCTTCACGCGCTTTGCGGAGGCGCAGAACTTCGACCAGGTGGCGGAATCCTTGGGGCTGATCCAGAAGCCCACGGACACCCGGCCTCGGCGCGATTACTTCCTCAGCCGCATCATCTTCCCCAATGTGGATCACGGCCACACGACCGACCTCCAGGGGCGCGCGTTCCCCGCCGATCGGGAGCCCAAATACCTGAACCTCCGGGGGGCTCGGCGGCGGCTGTACCACGCGCAGGCCTGCGGGCACACGCATGTACTCTTGTGCGAGGGGATTCCGGACACGCTGAGCGCCGTGCTGGCCGGGCACGCTGCGTGCGGCGTCTACGGGACGGAAGGCTGGACCCGTGAGCACCAACCGCTGTTCCGCCGCTGCCGGCGCGTATACGTCGCGTTCGACCGCGATGCCACCGATCGCGCGATCGCGGTCGCAAAGGACTTCGGGTTCCGCGGCCGCGTGCTGATACCACCGGAAGAACTCGGCCCGAAGGGCGACCTGAACGGCTGGCTCGTCGGACCCGCGAAGGGCGACCCGACACAGCTGCGGGGCCTGCTGAGCGCGGCCATGGCCGAGAGCCCGAGTCCGTGGGCCCTCGCGATCGACCGGCTCCCCAATGTCCCGCCGTGGGAGCGGCCGGAGCAGATCGCCGAGCTCCTCGAAGAGATCGCTCCGATGCCCGCCGTGTACCGGGAGCTCTATCTCGACCTACTGAGCACCAAGGTAGGACTGTCGCTGGCCACCTTGACCCAGGCGGCCGACACCCTCGAACGTGAGGCTGGGAGCAGCACGACGTAGAGACGCGCGCGCCGTGTGGCGCGCGGGACCGCTCCGCAGTCACGAGCCCCGGACACCAGGATGCCTTCGCCCCTGTCCCCTGCGTGTCTATACTCTCTGTACCGTTCCGTGAGCGCTCTGTGACCCAATCTCCGTCAGCCATACCGTGGCTGCGTAACGAGACGAGGTGATCGCCTTGGCAGTGGACCTGAAGTCGGCCCGAGAAACAGGACAGCCCGCACCGCTAGCGTCCGTCGAACGGATCCATCACCGACCGGGAGGACGGCTCGTACCAGCCGTGCAGGCGGCCTGGATGGCGCTGTTCGATCCGAACCGGTTCGACACGCTGAAGAAGATGGCGAAGGTCCTGCTCGACAGCCACTTCCTTCCCAACGCGATCAAGTCGGAAAGCCAAGTCATCGCCATCATCATCAAAGGCTATGAACTCGGCGTCCCGCCCATGGAATCCTTGAGCGCCATTACGGTCATGGACGGCAAGCCGGCCGCGTCGCCCCAACTGATGCTCGCGCTGATCAATCGGTCGGGCCAGCTCCAGGATCTGCTGGTTGAGGGTAGCGAGAAGAAGTGCACCGTCACGATGACCAGGCGTGGGCGGCGGCCGCACACGGAAGTCTTCTCGATCGAGGACGCCGGGCGGATGAAATCGCGCGACCGCGACGGGAACGTGATCTCCCTCAACGAGAAGTACAACTGGCGGCAGATGCCCGCCGTCATGCTGCGGTGGCGCGCGGTCGCCGCGTGCGCCCGCGTCGTGTTCCCCGACGTCATCGGCGGTCTCTACACACCGGACGAAATGGGCGCCGACGTCGTCATCGACGAGGACGGGGCCATGCAGGTGGTCGATCCACGCCCCGCCGAGAACGCCCGCGATCAGCACGACAGCGGCCGTCCACAGGCAAACGGCGAGGTCGACGATCGCGCCGCGCAGGGCGTGAGGGCGGCTTCCGCCGGGCCCGAGACGACCGGTGCCGCGAGGCCGGCGACGGGCGCACCGGCATCGCAGCCCACGGGACACGACGAGGCACGGGGCCCCGCCACCACGGCACAACCGCTGACCGCCGAGGAACGCCAGCAGTTCAAAGCCCTGATCACGGAAGCGGCCCGCGCCGAGGGCGTCACGAGCGAGACGCCCGGACAGGACTGGCTCGAGCGGCACTACGGCGCCAGATCGCTCGATGAGGTGGTGAGCCGCCTCGATGACATCGCTCAGCGCGCGAATGCCGCGATTACGAGCCAGAAACACCCAGTGTCCGGCGGCGTCGCTGCGGACAGCGGTGCTTCAACAACGGCTTCTGCGTCCACCACCACGCCGGCGCCCGACGAGACGCGCGGCCCCGAGGGGACCGCGGCCCCCGCTACGAGCACAAAGCAGACACCCAATAGCGAGACCGTGGAGAGTCCTGCGCGGATGCCCGCCGCCGAGTTTCGTGCCCTCATCCACAAGGCTGCCGTCATCCAGCACGTGAAGAGTAAGACCCCCGGCAAAGCGTGGCTCCTCGAACACTACCATACCGACGACCTTGCCGGGCTCACCGACGAGCAGTACGAGGACGCCGTTTCCAACGCACGCCGCGCGCTCGACGAGGCGATGCGGACACCCGGACAGCCCGGCCGACCGCAGATGGCGACCACAGCCTCCATCACGGCGCTCAACAAGGCGTTTGAGCGACTGCAATTCACGGACCACATGCGGGCGGGCTTCGTGAGCGCCGCCACCGACGAGCGGGCGCAGCGACCGGAGGACATGACGGAGATCGAAATCCGCGCACTGATCGACGAGCTCGGCGAGTCCGTTCCACAAGCCCCGGCGAAGACCGCCACGCCGACGCCTCCGACCGCCGCATGACCGCCACGCCCCGGACTCGTCGGCGGCCCAAACGGGCCATCCCACGCC